>MDTB01071647.1_pt1 | contig 23406 bp, 20 predicted proteins | sample 811161 | NCBI WGS metagenome assembly MDTB01 (sample SAMN05326650, study PRJNA326480) | marine metagenome | isolation source: seawater | place: Mediterranean Sea | collected 2009
AATAATATAATAGTTCTATTAAAATATTAATATAAAATTATTAATATTTTTTCCAGACAACTCGGTTTATGTAATCTGTGTAACTTAATATAATACGAATTACTTTTTCACTAACATTTGAATAGCTATAATCTTTAACAATTTTTAATTTACGTTTTTTTCCTCTTGTTTGTTTATCCAAAATCTTTAGTCCATCTTTTATATTATTAATATCATGACCTACCATCATAACAGCCGCCTCTTCCATTCCTTCAGCTCTTTCATGCATCTCTCTAATATTCAGTGCTGGGAAATTTAAAATTGATGATTCCTCCGAAATACTACCACTATCTGATAGCACACATTTTGAATTTATTTGTAAGTTTATATAGTCAAAAAAACCAAACGGTTTAGCCAAGTAGACGAGCGAGTTAAGTTTTAAATTTTTTCTTTCAAATATTTTTTTTGTACGGGGGTGTGTTGATACAATTAAAGGAAGTTTGTATTCTTTAGCAATTATATTTAATAATAATTGAATTTTTTTAAGTGACTTTTCTGACTCAATGTTTTCTTCACGATGAATACTTATTAAAAAGTACTTTTTAGAACTAAGGGAAAGAGTTTTCATAATTTTAGATTTTTTGATTTGTGGCATAAAATTCATCAAAACTTCGTACATGGGGCTTCCAATTTTTATAATCTGATCAGGCGGAAAGTTTTCACGCAATAAATTTTCTCTTGCAATATTACTATAGGGTAAATTGATATCTGCAATATGATCAACTATTTTTCTGTTTATTTCCTCTGGTACTCTCTGATCAAAACATCTATTTCCTGCTTCTATGTGGAATATGGGAATTTTTCGTCTTTTAGCCGCAATAGCAGATAAACAACTGTTCGTGTCTCCCAGAATTAAAATTGCCTCAGGTTTTTCTTTTATTAAAATTTTATCAGTTTTTTCAATAATTTGTCCTATTGTTTTGGCAGCTGAACTTCTGGCTACACCTAAAAAAAAATCTGGTTTTTTAATTTTAAGTTCATTAAAAAAAATTTCATTAAGTTCAAAGTCAAAGTTTTGACCTGTATGAATTAACTTATGATTACAATTTTCTTCTAGAACATTAATAATTTTAGACAAACGTATAATTTCAGGACGAGTGCCAACGATAGTAATAACTTTAATCATTATTGTATTGCTTTCTTAACAACCTCAAGTTGTAAAAGTAATTTTTTAAGACTTATTAAATTCAATTTTTGCGTATTATGGGAAGTGTAATCCTTGTAATTTGAAATATTTCTCTGACCTTCGCTAAAATATTTTTCATAATTTAAATCTCTGTCATCCATTGGAATTTTGTAATATTTTCCGATATTTTTTGCTATAGCCATTTCTTCTCTTGATAATAAAGACTCGTATAATTTTTCGCCGTGTCTTGTACCTATAATTTTTATAGAATTTTTTGCAGAGAAAATTTCTTTTAGAGATTTAGCTAAATCTAAAATTGTTGCTGAAGACGATCTTTGTACAAATATATCACCCTGCTTACCAAACTCAAATGCGTGAAGCACTAAATCAACAGATTCATCTAGTGACATTAAAAAGCGTGTCATCTTAGGGTCTGTGATTGTTATTGGTTTACCAGTCTTTATTAAATTTATAAAAAGTGGTATAACTGAACCTCTAGAATTCATTACATTTCCATATCTGGTTGCACAAAATATGGTATTTTTCTTTGAACACATTCTTGCTTTAGCTATCATTATTTTTTCCATCATTGCTTTTGAAATACCCATTGCATTTATTGGGTAAACTGCTTTATCAGTGCTTAGAACAATCATTTTCTTGACCTTATTTTTTAAAGCAGCGTTCATTACATTTTCTGTACCTAAAATATTAGTTTTTATAGCTTCCATAGGATAAAATTCACATGATGGTACTTGTTTTAGTGCAGCCGCATGAAAAATATAATCAACATCTTTTGTAACATAATCAATACTTTCAAAATTCCGAACATCACCAATATAAAATCTTAATTTTTTATTTTTTAGAGATAGTCGCATGTCATCTTGTTTTTTTTCATCTCTACTAAATATTCTTATTTCTTTGACACTGCTTTTTATAAATTTTTTTGCTGCGATCGAACCAAAAGATCCTGTGCCACCAGTGATCATTATTATTTTATTTTTCAAAATTTTCATAAATTAAGCTATTTAAACATTTCTGCTTTATCGGGGTAATTTATTAATACCCCCTTTTTTCTACTTTTGTAAATAAAAAAACTACCAGATGCAAGACCGGATACTTGAATTTTTTTTCTAGCATCTAAAAAATGCTCTAACTCTCCAGCTCCACCTATTAATGTTAATGGTACCCTAATTTTTTGAAAAAAATTTCTAATACATTCCAAGTTAAACCCATTCATGGTTCCATCTCTATCAATTGAATTAATTATTAATTCTCCTACTCCATTATTCTGAATTTTTTCAATTAGATTAATGATGTTTTCATCACCTTGATATATTTTACCGTTATGGGTAAATATTTTTATTTCCTTATCGTAAAAAATATCTAAGCACACTGCAAGACTTTGTGATCCACAAAAATTACTAATCTCTTTTATTAAATTCATATCTTTAAAAATTACACTGCTTAAAATAATTTTTTCAACACCAATATTTATTATTTTTTTCGCTTGATCCAAATTTTTAATCCCACCTCCATAGGACAAAGGCATTCTACAAGAGAATGCTATTTTTTCTATTAAATCATATTTCGGCTCCAATTTTTTTACAGATGCATCAATATCTAATACAATTATCTCATCGGCTTTTTTTTCATTAAAAATTCTTACTGCATTTTCTACATCACCAATATATCTTCTAGTGTCATTGTTAAATTTAATTGTTTTAATCAAATCTCCATATTCATCAATTGTCAGACAAGGTATTATTCTTGGATAAAGCATTTACAAATTTTTAAAATTTAGTAATATTTTTTTTCCTGCATTATGACTTTTTTCAGGATGAAATTGCACACCGTATATATTATTTTTAGCCACCACACTTGCAACATTGTAACTTTCATATTGAGAATAGCTCACATGTGTATCTTCATCATCAATTTCCAAATGATACGAATGTAAAAAATAAAAAAAATCCTTTTCATCTATATTTGACAAAATTTGAGAATTTTTTTTAATCATTGATAAATTATTCCATCCAAGATGAGGTTTAATTTTATTTTTTAATAAATAATTTTTACCATTTAATAAACCTAACCCTTTAAGATTACCTTCCTCACTTGATATACCTAAAACTTGCATACCACAGCAAATACCTAATAATTTATTATTTTGATTTTTTACAAATTTATTTAAAAAATTTGGGAAATCATTCTTATCAAGAGCCTTCATCATTGTATCAAATGAACTAACTCCAACTAAAATAATTTTATCTATATCATGTGAAATTTCACTAACTGATTTGACAATTTTTATGTTTGTATTATTTTCAGTATAAAAGAAGTGAAATGATTTAATATTTCCAACACCACAATCAATAATTCCAATCATCTAATTAATCTAGTTTCCAATTTTAAAAATCTTGATAAATTAACTAAAAATTGAATAATTTTATAGAATGAATTGTAATCTTTGAATGACTTTTTTGGTGCATCAATATAATTTTGAAATTCTTCATCTGAAAAACCTAATTTTGTTTTTATATAATTTAATTCGTTAAATATTTCTTTCTCATCAAAAGCTTCGCCTTTTAGTTTATTAAGTGCTTCTTCTCTAGTTAATTGACCTGTGAGAATTAAACTTGAAAAATGAACCTTTCTGACATCATATCCAAATTTTTTTCTTAACCAGTAACCTTGCCAAAACTTTGTAAACCTTGACTCATAATGCTTGTGAGAATAATTTTTCCAACCATATTCCTTCTCGAGTATACTTATCGCATCTTCTTTCTTATAATTGAAATAATTTAATACTTGTATATTTTTTAAATTTTTGAAAAATCTATAATAAATTCTGTATGTAAAAATATTACAAAGTGGAAAGGTTTTAAGTTTAATATTTCCAAATTTATTATGAATATCTTTTATATGTTTTACATCTGAAGCATGATACGCCCACTCTAAAGGCTCACGAATACATTCTGTTGATAAATTTCCTCCTGTGATTAAATATTTTATATTATTTTTAATTGCAATTTTATGTATGGATGCCCAAATAGCATGGTCTTGAGGTATTTCAATACTTGCTTGTCCTGATTTTATAAATGCTACTTGTAAATCTCTCATTTCCCTCCAATTTATCACCTCTGTATGCAAATCTAGCTCAAGTTTATCTATTATCTTTTCTATATTATTTACAGATTCTTTCGAATTCCAGCCAGTATCTACATGGACCACCATAGGTTTTAACTTTAATTTTTTAACTACAAGATGAACAAGGTAAGAACTATCAACACCTCCACTTAATCCTACTAAGCAGTTATAATTTTCTTTATTTGTACTTTTATTAATATTAATGATTTTTTTTTCTAAATCCTCAATTTTTTTTTTTTGATCAATGTTTATTGTATTTTTAATATTTTTATAGAAATTCTCACAATGATCACAAATACCATTTTTATCAAAAGAAATCTTGGGATCTGAAGTATCCATTACACACATTTTACATATCTGAAAATTCTTAATCATTTATTTTTTATTTTTTACAACGGCATAGAGACAATAAGATTTCATATGTTTTGACAAAAATTCACTTTTGAACAGTGGCATATAAAATATCTTTGAAACAATCATTTTATGTTTATGAAGAATTTTCTCTAACTTATACTCATCATAAAATGTCTTGTGATCCCAGTGCATTTTGAAACCTTTAATACCTGGAACTCCAATTAAAATTGAAGCATTTTTTTTTGTTACTCTTGCCACTTCTTTAAATACTGGAAAAGGTTTTATTATATGTTCGATTACATTATCAAGTATTGCAGAGTCAAAAAAGTTATCTCTCACATTTATGAAATTTTTTTTGATTATTATTGGTTTTAAACCACTTTTACTCATTGTATTTACAGCCCTTTTATTAATGTCAGCTGGAGTTATTTTGCCAAAATTACTATAAAATTTTGTAAAATTCCCAACTCCAGCACCATAATCAAGCACGTGACCATTTAAATATTTTTTTAATTTTGGGTATAAAATATAATTTGCATAAAATGCACCTAGAGAAGATCTAGAGTTTAAAGCTTCAAACGTTTTTTTTTGTGTCATTATTTTTATTATTTTTTAGCAGATCAGTATTAAAAATTGTAAACAATAAAAGCGTGCTTATCAAACTAATTATCCTTATGGTAATCATAACAGCTAAACCTAATGCAAAACTACCTGATCCAAGTTGAATAAGATATGAGCCAATTAATTCATCTACACCATAATTTTTTGGTAAAATTTTGAACTGAGTAGATATTGAAAATAAAATGTATACTAATAGAATATCAATTGTTGACATATTTATCTGATAACATTTAAAAACAAATAAAAAGCACATGAAATAACTTGCATTAGCTAATAAATCTAAAAAATAACATTTCATAAAGATATAACTTCTAGAAAGTGATTTTCTCAAAAGGAATAAAAATATTGTAATTATGCTAATGAAATTGATTTTTTTTTTAAAAATTTTTATCGAAAAATATTTCTTTCTAAAAAGAAAAAATATAAATTTATTTAATAATAAAAAAATATTTATAGAAATAAAGATGAAAAAAAAAAATATAAAATATTTTTATATCTATATTAAGAGTATTTTCTATAGGAAGAAAATAAAAAATACTTAAAATTGTTGATATTGAAAAAAGACCAATTTTTAGCAAAAGGATATAGACTGCTACAAATTTTTTGTAACCAAATCTTATATCATCTTTTAATTTTTTTGCTTTATAAGCAATTCCTAAAAAAGGGAAATAGTCTAAAAACTGACCAACAAATATAACCTTTAAAATATAAAAAAGTTTTAATTTTTTTACCAATCCTAAAATTAAAAAAAAAATATAGGAACCAAACAATTGGGTAATTATAAAAAAAATTAAAGCTGATATAAAAAAATTTAGACTAAATCTATCTTTGTAGCTAGAGAGATCTAAAGTATGTTTGTTTAGCTCTTTAAAGATTAAAAATAGAATTAATGTAAAAATAATAATTCTAATAAAAAAAATTATTTTTTTTTTGTTAATATTCATTATTTAACTATTTTGAAATTTAAAATAATTTTTTTTAAATAATAAATCATTTAAATTCTTCCATTTCTTTGATCATTAACTCCCAAGGCTTTGGCTTAAAACCAGTATGTTTTCTAAATAAAGATGAGTTTAAACTTCGATTAATTGAAATATTATCATCTAATTTTATATCTATATCCTTTTTATAAATTTTCTTAATCAAATTTAATAAGTCATATTTATTTATAGGTTCAGATGAAATGTGAAACAGACCATTCATTTTATCATTTGGAATGATGAATTCAGAAATTATTCTCGCATACTCATTGGATGTGAAACCAGAAAAAATAGCTTTTTTATAACCTTTTATGCTTTTATTTTGGGATAAAAACCAACTTAATAAACTTTTTGAACTATTTAATTCATTTCCAATAACAGAAGTTCTTAAAGTTAATGCATTCACATTTTTAATTTCCCCCAATAATTTACTTCTACCATAGAGATCTAAGGCATCTGGAAAATCCGTTTCTTTGTAATTACCTTTTAGACCTGAAAAAACACAGTCAGTGCTTAAGTGAATAAATCTTGCTTTAAATTTTGTGGAAAGTTCTGCGAGGTAATGTGGAAATAAACTATTTAGTTTAATAAATTCAGTAGAATTGTATTCATCATTTTTCTGCTTGATTGATCCAATACAATTTATGACTATATTTGGCTTAAATTTTTCAAAAACAGACAAAAAACTCTTTTGCTTATTTGCATTTATACCTTCAAAAATTATATGAGAATTTTTATTTACTATTTTTTTTAAAGAATTAATATTTCTCACTGTGCCCGCTACAGAATATTTTTTATTATCGCTAAAATATCTGAGAAATGCGTTACCTACCATTCCGCTTGCACCAATTATTAAAATTTTAATCTTCATTTTAATTATTAATTAAATTTTCATTTAATTTTTTATACATTTAATGTTTTTGATCTATACCTATTTCATTTAAAAAAGAAATTGGAGATTCTATTTTAACTTTAGGATAAGATTTACCGATAAATCGATAAACAGCTTTCATAATTGATTTAGGAGAATTTGGATCAAATGTCTCAACTGGGTCACAAGCTTCACGAACATAATCTAATTCAGACGCCAATATAGGGAGACCCATTTGAGAGGCTTCTATTAACGGTAAACCAAACGACTCATAAAGAGACGGAAAAATTAAAGCTTCTGAAGATTTATAAATATCTAATATGTCATGTCGATTATTTTTATCAATATTGTATATCTCAAGTCCCTCTACTAAGCATAAGTATTCAATTTTTTTTAGTAAAAGTTTATCATTCTCGCTTAATGTTAAAAATAATTTTGGCTTAAATCCATTTTTGCCCAAGAGAGACCATGCTTCAAGCAAATTATTATGATTTTTATGCGCATTTCCATCAGCAATATATAAAAAACCACCTCTGTTATCATTAAGTTTTGTGGAAGACAAATTTTCAGCAAATGGAATAACTCTTACATTTATTTTACTATCATAGAATTTTTTTAATAAGACCTCCATAGATGGTGTTTGGACAATATATTCGTTAATATTTTTTTTATATATTTTTGAATACAATCTTTTGAGGATAAATTTAAATTCTTTTATTTTTGAGAAAACTTTTAAAGTTGTATCTTGAAGAAGAATTGAATTCTGATGGAAAACTATTACATAACCTTTATTTCTAAATAGAGGTGGGAGACTTGTAAAGCTAAGCAAAATAGTATTTTCTGTAGTAATTCGAAAAAGTTTCCATTCGAATAAAATTCTTGAAAATAAGTTTGGATTTATCCAAAAGACTTTTGCATTTTCAGGAATATTAATCAATTTAGAAATCCTGATATCAAGAAATAAAATTAATGGTAAATTTTTTGGAAAATTGACTAAAGCAGCTTTTAATAAAACCAAACCTCCACCAGTATGAACACCAGGTGAAAAAATAATATGAGATTTTTTATTAGACAATATTCCCTACTTTCCTAATACGTAAATTTCTCTAATATAAATGCTTATAATTGTTTTTTAATGTTTTTTTTATTAAAATCAGCCAAATAACTTAAGTACATACCAAGGGTAATTGCATGCCAAATATGTAGTTCTTCGAATGAGGAAAAGTAAAGAATCAAAAATACATTCAATGGTGTGATTAATAAGTATAAATTTCGATTAAAATTATTAAAATTCATAAGAGTAGAAATATTATGGTAAGAAATTAAGAAAATTATTATAATTAAACTTAAAATACCTCCAGCACTCCAAATGTTGAGTGGTAAACTCAAGAAACTAACTGGAACTGCCGATGACCCAAACATATGTTCTGCAAGTTTAAAAAAACCATAACCAATACCATTCCCTGTCCAATAATCTCCAAGAATTATATCTAGATTTTGATAAATATAATCTCTGCTATTATTCTCACCTAGATGAATTAATCTTTCAACATAAACATTTGAAAAAATATTTCCAAATTTAAATAATAAGTATGCTAAAAAAACTGATAACAGCATTAATAAAAGTGAATTTTTCAATAATATTTTTTTTTTATATATAACTAACAATGAAAAAATAATTCCAAAAATCATTGCTATTAATATAGCTAACGAATACGTCATATAGATACTAATTCCAATTATGATCATAGAAAAGTACCTTTGATTTTTAATTGATAAAAAGAGAGGCAAAATTAAAGCATTTACCAATAATGATGGTTCTCGAAACGTTCCATTAGATCGGTAATAGCTAAAATTATCTTGATCAAAGTTAAAATTATACGTAGTGGGATATTCCTTTCCCGCTCCTGTTGTTAATCTATTTCTAAATAGATCAATAAAATTAATCTCTTGTAAATTTAGCATATGAATGAAAAATAATAAAATAGCAACTATAGAAAAAAATAGTCCAATATTTATTATGTTTTTTTCTAAATACAAAAAATTATGATTTTTATATTTTTGATACGCAAAATAATTAAGAATTATTAAAAATGCTATAATATTTAGAAATCTTAGAGCTATGAAACTTAATGGCGCACTGTTTTCCTCATAATTTATAAAAGTAGTTATAATGAGAATTAATATTAATAAAATCATTAAATATAAAATCTTTGAAAAAGGCATAATTTTATTTTGAATGCAACAAACCATACAAAGCATAAGGCCAATCCAAGGGATTGGAAACTCTGATATTGTATAACTATCTAGGCAGATTAAAAAAATACCTAAAATAATTAAATTGTTCCTTATATTTAAAAAAATTTTTTTTTTAAAAAAATAAATCATAATTATTTTAAATCAAAATTTATAATTTTATTTTTATCTAAATTTTTAATTTGTGAATTTTTTTTAAAAGTATCATGATTTACTAATATAAAATATAAATCTGCATTTTTTTGTGCATAATTTAAATTTACAATATTTAAATTTTTAATTTTAGTAATATGTGGGTCAACAAATAATATTTTGTATTTGTTATTAAGTTTTTTTGCTATTTCTAGGGCAGGAGACCCTCTTAAATCAGCGCTATTTGGCTTATAAGATAAACCCAAATATGCAATCTCTGGTGTTTTTTTATTTTTATTTTTAAATTTTTTTATTTTACTTTCGATTTTTTTTTCAACCCAACCAGTTTTGTATATATTTACTTTCCTTGCTGTTTTAATTAGATTTGATTTTTTAGGATTCTTTTCAATTAAAAAATAAGGATCAATCGCGATACAATGACCTCCGACACCACAACCAGGATTAAGAATATTAACTCTTGGATGTTTATTTGCTAATTTTATAAGCTCAGTGGTATTTATTTTATTGTCATCACAAATCATTGAAATTTCGTTTGCAAAGGCAATATTTGTATCACGATAACTGTTTTCTACTAATTTACACATTTCTGCTGTGTGAGCGTCACACATATGAATTTTACCTTTTACAAATTTTTTATAAAAATTTGAAACTATTTTTTTTGACTTATTGTTAATACCTCCCACAACTCTATCATTATTTATAAGCTCTTTATAAATATTTCCTGGTAAAACTCTTTCTGGACAGTATGCAAAATTTATATCCTCACTCTTAAATCCAGCGTCAATAATCTTTTTACAAATCTGTTCACTAGTTCCAACGGGCACTGTCGATTCTAAAATAATTGTATCTCCTACTTTTAATACTTTTAAAATTTCATCAACAGCTTGGTTAACAAACTTTAAATCTGCTTTATGCTGTTTTTTTTTTAAATATATTGGAGTAGGAACACATATCACAAAGAAATCCGATGGTGTGATGGTGTTTTTTAATTTTATCTTTTTTGTTTTAATGAACTTGTTAATTAAATTATTTAAAGGTTTTTCAAATAGTTTTAATTTATTTTTTTTAAGTTGATTTAATTTTAATAAAGATTTATCTAAACCATATACTTCAAAGGCATTAACTTTTGCAAGAAATACTGCCGTTGGCAGACCTATGTAGCCAAGACCAAGAATTGATACTTTTTGTTTCATATTAATATTTTTTGTAAAACTTTTATTATTCTATAAGAAGCCATACCATCGCCATATAAATCTTTAATTTTACTCATGCTAACTAACATTTTTTTATTAGATATCAAATGTTCAAAATTTTTTACGATATCTTTGTATTGATTACCTATTAAAATAGAATTTTTGTGTTTGATTGATTTAAGTCTTTCTGTTTTATTTCTCAATACTAATACAGGCGTACCTAATGATGGTGCCTCCTCTTGAATTCCACCACTATCTGTCAGAATTAATTTACTTTGCTTAGCCAAAAAAATAAATAGATCATAATCTAGTGATTTTATTATATTAATATTTTTTCTATTTTTTAGATTTCGATAAATAAAATTTTTGACTAATGGATTGGGGTGAACAGGTATTATAAAATCATAATCTAAATATTTAGAAGATAAATTTTTTAAAGCTTTGCATAAGGATTTAAGCCCATTATCTAAATTCTCTCTTCTATGCATTGTAATGAGTATAATTTTTTTATTTATTAAATTTAACCTTACAATTTTTTCCAGTTTTTTTTTTATTGAATTGTTATATTTTTTATTATTATTAATTTTTTTTAATAATATTTTTAGTGTGTCAATAATTGTATTTCCTGTAACAATTATTTTTTTTGATTTTACCCTTTCGCTGGCAAGATTTTTTTTATTTTGAATATGTGGAACAAAATGATAGTCAGAAATTCTACTCACAATTTGTCTATATAACTCCTCTGGAAATGGATTTAGCAAATCATATGTTCTCAATCCTGCTTCTATATGTGCGATTGGTATTTTTAAGTAAAATCCTGAAAGAGCAGACGAATAAGTGGTTACAGTATCTCCATGAACAATTAGTATATCAGGCTTTATTTTTTTTAATGCTATATTAACTTTTTCCATTATTATATTTGTTAGTCCAGACAATGACCTATTTTTTACATTTATTTTAAAATGAATATCAGGCTTAATGTTAAAGATTTTTAAGGATTGGTTCATTAAGTTTGTGTGTTGACCGCTAATACAGATATAAGTTTTAAATTTTTTTACTTTTTTTAAGTCTAGGTATAATTTTGCAACTTTAAGTAATTCAGGCCTCGTACCGACTACTATTAAGATTTTTTTTTTCATAAAGAATTTTTATTTATATTTTTTATAATTATTACTCAAATACCCATATACTAGAAACATAGACAACCAAAATGTTCCAGATTGATATGTGCTCTCTCTAGGATAAGCAAACAAAGAATAATATGGTATGAATGTTAAAAGAATAAATAATAAATAAATTATATCGGTTCTTTTTTTATAAAAATATTGTTGATAAGAAAAAATAAAAAAAATAAAAAAAAAATAGAAAATTGGAATAAACGAGAATATTAAACCTAATATACCTGTTCTAAAATAAATTCTCATATAATCATTATGTAAACCACTAAACATCATTGATAATGAACCATTACCAAACCAAAATTCTTTTTTATTTTCTTTGATTACTGTTTTATTGGAATTAAAGAATTCTTTATATATCTCTATTCTTGGATTTAAATTAAGTCTCTCTAAGTCTTTATCAAAAATTGGATAAATAAATTCATTTTCAGAAAGCAATCTTGGTCTCCTTTCAAGGCATCTTTCAAACTCCCACGGACAATTTTTAAACTGTGCGCCTTCAAGACTTAGTTTTTTTTTATGAATTTCTATATAACTTGAAACTGATAAATGCAAAATATAAAAACTAGATGCTAGAATAAATAAAAATGTGAATAACCTTATTTTATTTTTGAAGAATACTATCATAAAAAAAATTAGAGAGAGTATCGAAAAAATTATTGCTGCCTTACCAGATGAAAGAAAAATTAAATAAAAATAAAAAGAACTTAAGAATGAAAACAAAATGAAAAGGTAATTATTTTTCTCTTTAATAGATAAATATGTACCTATTGCAAATAATCCTGAAATTAAAGGTGTATGATTATTATTTTCTGAATAAATATTATTATAAATTAAAAACTCTAGAATACTAGTATTATGTGTTTCAAGACTATTATTTAAAAAAATATAAAGATTTAGTATTCCTAATACAAAATAAATTTTTACTATAATTTGAATTTCATTTTCAGATAAACCTTTCATGAAAAAAAAAAATAATATTGGCACAAATAAAATAAAATTTCTTATAATATAAGATATCAAAATTTCGTCATTTAATTCAGAAGTTAAAACTCGACTACTTTTGACATACTCAGGATCTAAATCTCCAGGGTTTAATATTATAATTATGATAAAAATTGAATAAGGGATTAATAAAATAAGAATCTCTTTTTTAAATAATTCACTCCATAATTTAAATTTTACAAGATACCATATTGATAAGATTAAAAATAAAAAAGAAAGTAATTCTCTGTAAAAGAGAAACTGTTTTGTTAATAGTATATGAGAATGAAAACACAAAGACCAAATGAATAAATATAATAATGCTAGTTTACGCGAAAAAAAGAAATTATTTTCTTTCATAATAAATTAATTAAAATAAGCTCTTGAAATATATTTTAATGTATTTTTTTTATACTTTTTATTAAAAGTTTTTTCATCAAAACTTTTATTTTTTTTCTTTTTGAAAAAATTATATAGTAATTTTAAATTAATTTTTTTGTCTATATTTAAGTTAATATAATTTGGATATCCATGTAAAATTTTTCTTGAGTTTTTATCTATATTATAATGAATATTTATAATTTTTAATCCTTTACCTATCATTTCATATAATTTACTTGGAATTTGTAAATTATTCTTATTTCCTAAATTTAATGCTATTGTCTCGTTTGTCATAAAACTCATTAGCTTGAAATATTCTATTGGTTTATTGACAAAAATATATGAATTTAAATGAGGATACTTTGCTATTATATTATAAAATAAAGATGAATCTGTAAAAATATTCAGTCTAATTTGTTTTTTTAAAATTGGATATTTATTGATCAACTTATCAAATACATCAAATAAAGGTTCTGGATTTCTAATTTTTTTATAAAATGCTCCAGCGTAAACTAAATTATATTTAGCATTAATAGAGAGTTTATTAATTCTATTTTTTTGAAATAAACTTAAAGGCTCTAGTATAATTATTTTTTTTTTGAAACCATAGAAGTATTTCAAATATTTTTTTTTTGTTTCATAATTATTCACGTAAAATCTTCTACAATTTACCAATACCTTTTTTTCAAAAAAATAATTTACATATTTATAAATGTGAATATTATTAGGCTTAGGTTCTTGCATTAAAGAAAATGGATCACTACTTTCAGCATCCCAAACAATGTTCGGAAATTTTTTTTTTAATAAAAGTCCAACTATGTGACAACTAAAAGGGTGGGAAATTGTTATAAGATGATTTATTTTTTTTTTTTCTATTAACTTGGCTGAATTTTTATAAAAAGATAAAATTGAAAAAAAGGCATAATCTGGCCAAATTATGTATTTGCCTATAAATTTGTAAAGAGACAAAATAAATTTAATTATAATTTGATTAAATATATTAATAAAAAAAAATGAATTTTTATACTTTTTTTCAGGTGATTTATTAAAAAACTTGTTAAATAAAAAATTTTCATGACTATGAATTTTTATATTTTTTGAATATCTTTTTTTATTTTTTTTATAAGTTACTACATCTACTAAAATTTTTTTATTGGAGATATGATCTAAAATAGATCCCAATCTTATAGCTCTAGGAGTATTGTAAGGTTCAAGGTTAAATGAAATTATTAGAGATCTTTTCATGTGTTATAATTTAGAAATTAATCCATAACCTGGAGAATAATTTACCCTAAGATCGTTTTTAAAAATTTTTTTGTCTGATAAATGAAATATATTTATGCTGTCATTTTCGATTATATAACCAGAATAATACACATGGTTTTCCAATTTTGCTTCAATAAAATAACTATACTTATTAATTAAAAGTATTTTGACTGGTGGGTAATCAATTTTAGAAAATATTTCATTATTATTAATTTTTATACCCTTAATAGGTGAAAAATGAGCGTCGTAACCTCTAAAATAGTTTCTATACTTTTTATTTCCACTATAACAATAAGTTCCTGGATCTATAATATTTATTTTCTTATCTAAAATTAATATGTTTGAAAGTTGGTCAAAATGATTATGTGAAGTAAATTTTTTATCATATTTTTTTACAGCTCTAAGTGAAAGTAAAAAATTTTTACTTTTCCAAATATAAATGCCAAAATTTTCATATTTAATTAGCTTTATATAATCTTTTTTGTTTAATTTAAGCCGAAATGTGTAATGTTTTTGAAATAAATTTTTTTCTTTAATATAATTATTTTTTAACTTGTAAAATTCTTTAATCTTTTTTTTTAAGTCTTCATTTTTAATTACATGTGGTGCGTTTATAAAACTTTTTTTGAGTTTAATTTTTTTTAACAATGATTTAATGAAAATATATTCAAAAGTGTTTTTGTTTTTAGATGAAGGGTTATAATTCAGTCCAAAAGCCCTAAGTATATCAGTTATATAGGTAGTAGATTCTCTGTTTTCAAAATAATTCTTTTTATTTACATTATTTAATTCTTGATTGTAGAAAACTGGAGTAAAATTAAAGAATTTTCCACTATCATTGTCACCAATTTGAATAATTTGTTTTTCATTAATAACTGTATTTAAAAAAAAATCATTAATTTTTAATAGCCTCTTAAAATATTTTTTTGGGAAGGGGCACAAAAAGTTGTTTGGGGAGATATCTTTATCAATCCTATGTAAAATAAACAAATTTTCTTTCAATCTAGGAGATAGAATACTCATTTTTAAATATTTTGAATTAATTGTTTTCCTTATTTTTAAAAGTCTTTTTGAGCCGAATGAAATTATTATTGCTGTTGAATAAAAAAGCATTTCCATAGAGAACTTATGATAACATGTGGAACCCTCTATCGAACTTCCATCTTGATTAAATTGAAAATATATTTCTTTATTTAACTCTTGTGCAACAAAAGCTATTAAGCTATCTGATAAAGCACTTTGCGGTAGATACCTTGCTATTACTGCTAATCCACAGATATTAGATAAGTAATGATTGTTTCTATAACTTGAATATTCTAAATTTTTTAAAATAAACGATTTATGATCATACAATGTATTTATAAAGATTTGTTCCATTGTTTGTGAAAAAAAAAATCCTGATGCATTGAAAATGTCTTTTGCAATTAAAAGATTTGAAATTCTTATAGAAACGTCCATAGTACATATCCAGTTAACTCCATAATTTGGAGGATTGTAAGATACAAAATCAAGAAATTGATTTTTAAATTCTGTAAAAATTTTTTTAGCCTTTAGGTAATCTTTTTTTTTTATTTTGCATGCATAAATTGCTAATTGAGGAAGATGTTGCATTCTTGCGAGTTCCCAAGGATTTTTTACATCTGTATTTTTTATATTTAAAAATTTAATTATTTTAGATAATTTTTTTTCATTCCATCTATAATTTGATTTAAAATCTTTTTGCCAATCAATGCATTTATATTTTTTATCTTCTATATTTTGACTGATTTTCCTAGAAACAAACTGATTTTGAAAATTAATATTAATTTTTTTTTTTAAATTAAGGTTTTTTAAACCTGAGCCAAGTAAATTAAAGTTGTGTAATAAATAATTTTTGACTTGATTTTTTTCTATAGTTTCAATTTTACTTACAAAATTATCTTTTTTTAAAAAATTTACTAATTCAATTTTATGTTTCGTTTTGTAGGAATAACTTTGAAAAATCGCAAAATTGAAGATGTTAAAAATTAAAGAAGTTTTTCTATAAGCAAAAAAAATTAGTCTTTCTAAAAAAAATTTAAACTTCATTCAAAAAAAAATAATAATTATATTAACAGTTCTACTTGAAATGCAATTTCCATAGAAAGTATTTGATCCTCTATTGATTTTACTAATTTACCAGTCTTTAAAGAACTTAGAAACATCTCAAATTCTTTTTCATATCCCTTTTCTTGGTTTGATAATTTTGTTGAATAATTTCTATTTTCGTAAAAATCAATTTTTTTATAATTATCTAAGTATATTACTTCATTATCGCAAAAAACTTCTAACGTTTCTTTAGGAAAATTTTTATTGCCAATAGTTGTATATATCAAGTTTGCAACTGATCCATCTTCAAAGGAAATAGTAGAGATAAAATTTTGTTTGACATTTTTTTTACCAGTTTCAATTGGAGTAGCATTTACTTTTTTAATTTTAGAACCAATTAGGTAAATGAATAAATCATAAATATGACAAGCCTCTCCGATATTTCTACCTCCATTACTTGGGTCATTGAGCCAATGATTATTTTCTAGTGTTTCGACGTTCATTTTGTAATTTAATATTGCTGGACCTGTTCTTTCTCTAAGAAAATTTTTTATTTTTAAAACTAAAGGAGAATATCTTCTATTATAGCCTGTGAATAAAATATTTTTTTTATTATTTGATGAATAGTATTTTTTAATAAAACTTAAATCCTTTTTTAAAATTGTAATAGGTTTTTCAATAAAAATATTTTTATTTTTTTTTAAACTTTTAATTACTAATTCTCCATGATTTTTGTGCTGTGTTGAGATTAAGACTGTATTAATTTTTTTGTCATTAATTATTTGGTCTGCACTTGTAGTTAAATATTTTGGATCAATATATTCTCGAACTTTTAAAGTTTTGTAACTATCGGTATTTTGGACTGCAACAATATTAATATCTTTTTTATTTTTTAAAATTAAAGGAAGTCTAGTTTCATAAAAAAATGATCCAGCTCCAATTACGCCAAGATTAATTTTTTTTTTCTTTTGTTTTCCAACAAAAAAATTAAAATTTATTTTTTTATTATTATTGTCTGATTTATATTTTAGAACTGCAGTAAGTATTTTTTTATTTTCATATATATCATTATATGCTTTTATAGCATTTTCAAATTTATACTCATTTTTTAATATAAAATTTAAGTTAACTTTTTTACTTTCAAGTAGTCTTAAATATTCTTGCATATTTCTTTGTTCTGTCCATCTAACGTACGAAATAGGATAATCTAAATTTTTGTTCTCATAATTTTTATCATATCTTCCAGGTCCATATGAACTTGAAATTAAAACATCAATTTCTTTTTCATAAAAATCATGTCTTTTTAAATTTAACCCAACATCCCCGACAATGACAATTCTTCCTTTTTTTCTAGTTAAACTAAATGACTGTGAAATAATACTATCAGATTTTTTTGATGCAGTTATAATTACAGCATCAACACCCTCAAAATTGGAGATAAAATCTACTTTGTTTTTTATATTCAAATCACTAAAAAAGTAGTCAGCTCCATTCTCTTTTGCAATTTTTAATCGATTTAAGTCAGGATCCACTGCAATAACTCTACATCCATTAGCCTTTAAAAGTTGTAAAGTAATTTGACCAATTATTCCTAAACCAACAACAACAAATATTTCTCCTAATGTAGGACTCGATCTTCTTACACCATGTAGGGCTATTGATCCAATTGCTACAGTTGCAGCATATCTATCATCAAGTGCAGCTGGTACTTTGACACATAATTTTTCTGGTACTCTTATATATTCGGCATGAAATGCGCTACTAGATCCAGCGCAAGCAATATTGTCATTTATTTTAAGATTTTTTATATTTTTACCTAATTTAATAATTTTTCCTGTTGCAGAGTAACCTGTTGGTAAAATCAAATTTTTTCTAGCCTTAATAAAATCAAAACTTTTCCTCAATCCAGACTTTGCAATATGATTGTAGGCTTTAGATGGTTTGCTTAAAACTTTTTTTAATAAAGAAATTTTAGAACCCTCTATCCCAGCAACTTCAGTACCACTTGAAATTACTGAATTTGATAACTGAACTAATACCTCATCCATCAATGGGATTGGGATTGGACATTCTTTAATTAATATTTTGCCTTTATTTATAAAAATTTGTTTCATTTATTTCCTGAGTGACATTTCATATTCTATTATTTCATTAAGAATTTTAGTAGTGTTATATTTTTGTTTCCATTTTGGATAATCTTTTTTAAACTTTGAGCAATTTGATATGTACCAGACATGATCACCAACTCTCGATTTTTTAGTTATCTTAGTTTTAACTTTGATTTTTAACCTTTTCTACTAAGATTATCTAAAAATATACTTTAAAACCTCTCTTTTTAAGGAATATGCTTAAATTTGATCCTACAAACCCACATCCACCAGTGATTAATATTTTCATTTAAGTTAATTGATCATAGCTGTATTGAAAGTAAGTTAGAAATTAATATGATTATAAAAAAATTAGACAATATTTCAATAATTTAATCAATGTTTTCAATCATAATACCATGTAGAAATGAAACTAAAACTATTAATAATACTACTAAAAAACTCTTTAAAAAACTAAATAAATTTAATATCGAAATTATTTTAATTAATGACTTTAGTGAAGATAATACTTACGAAGAGTTAAAGAAAATAAAAAAAAAATTTAAATTTGTAAAAATTTATAACAATAAAAAAAAAGGTCTTGGTGGTGCCATAAATTTAGGCATTAAAGTATCTTCAGCCAAATACATTTTAATTTACATGGCAGATATGTCAGATGATATTGAGGACATAAAGAAATACTTTAATATTTGTTTAAAAGATCAGAGTATTGATGCGGTTTTTGGATCTAGATTTATTAAAAATTCTAAAGTTTATAAATACCCTTTGAAAAAGTTAATTTTAAATAGAGTTTTTAATATTTTCGTAAAAATTTTATTTTTTTCAAATTATAATGATTTCACAAATGCATTTAAAATTTATAAAAAGAGTGTTTTAATTAAGATGATGCCTCTTATATCTGAAAACTTTAATATTTTTTTAGAAATGCCACTTAAGTTAATATCCAGAAAATATAATTATAAAATCATCCCAATTAAATGGAGAAACAGAAAAAAAGGGAAGACTAAATTTAAAATAAATGAGCTTAAATCAATGTATTTATTTACATTAATATATTGTTACATCGAAAACAAATTATTAAAAGAATAAAAAAAATAATTGTATAGATGTAATATAAATGATTAAAAAATTTGAAAAAAAAAAAATTATTTTATTTGTATTAATTTTTTTTATTCTACATGTATTTGCAATAAATCTCCCACCAGTAAATTTTGAAGAAATATTTGCTTTTGCTGGAAATTACTCAAGCTTAACTAATAAGGCTAATCTAGATATTTATATTCATCATCAAGCAAATACCCTAGGGTTTTCTTATTTAATTTATTTAACGAAATTCTTGTTACCATGGTTATCTAATTTACAAATTGGAAAATTAATTTCATGTTTTGGTATTTTATTTATCGCCTCAGGAATTATCAATTTATCAAAAATATATAAATTTGAAAATATTGGACAAATTTTATTGATAACGTTGCTTCATCCTTTTATTTGGACATTGAGCTTTAGATCAACCCCGGACTTTATATCATTTGCACTGGGTTTTTTCTCAATATATTTTTTAATAGAGGGAAAAATTAGTATAAAATATTTTTTATCAATATTTTTAATTTCAATATCTATAATTATAAAGCCACATAGTTCTTTTTTTTTAATTTTTTTGTTTGCTCATATTGTAATAAAGTTTAAAGAAATCGAAAATAAAGATCTTATTAAACATGGCATAAAAATATTTTTAATAATTTTTTTGGTATCTCTATTTTTTTTTTATAATTTCTATAAATTTGAATTTTTTTTAGTCAATGAAAATTTTTCTGATAGACATTCTCTTTCTATAAAAAACTTTTTTAATAACTTTATATTATATAGTGGCTATATAAGCCTAATAACATTTCCATATATAATGTATATCAATTTACAATATTTTAAGTTTCGAATAATTAAAAAATCTATAATTTATTTGCTTCTAAATATTATTACATTTTTATTTGGAATTTTTTTTATTTCTTATAGTGGCGAAATGAACTTTGGATTTTTATCGAATAATATTCCAAATAACTTAATAACCGGAACATTAACATTACTAGCATTTAATTTAATTGTCTCAATTTTCGTAATTTATTTTAAACTCAACGAAAATATTAAAAGTTTTTTCTGGATAATAATTTTTTCTTTAATTATATTTTTAATAATGTTATCTTTGAGTAGACCTGCGCAAAGATATTTAATTTATTTTATACCGCTAATCTTTTTAATTTTGTTGCAATGCGTTAATGTAAGGATTTTATATAATTTAAATATTATTATATTTATTCTTTTAAATATTTTAATTTTTTTAAACCAATATAGTACAGCTTATTCTGCAAAAAAAGTTTTAGACTATATAAATAAAAATGATATTGATAAGTTTTCAATACAATATGATCGTCATCTCAGACCCCAAATTCCAATATTATATTACAAAAGTAAAAATATAAATTTTAAAAAAAACTTTAGAGTATCACAAAATAAAACGGGTAAAATTGTAGACAAAACATGTGCTGGAATTTCAATATTTAAAAAATGTAATTATATCATTAAATTAAATTAATTTGTTAATTAAAAAATTATTTTAAATAAAATAAATTTTAAAAATTCTATTTTTTTAAATTATTAACAATAAAAGTATATTTATTATTTTTTCTTTTTTTAATATATGAAACTTTTTTAATCACTATATCAAGATCTTTCTTAAATTTTTTTTGAATACTGTTATAAATATTTTCTTCATGAAGTTTCTGGAATTTTTGTTTTGGAACAATTTTCAATATTACAATTCCAGGTGTTTTTTGAAAAAACTGAAATTCTTTTACCATGTCAAAAATATCATCATGCATTATTGATGACCATGAAGATACATAAACTTTTTTTTTGAATAAGTTAGAATATATTCATGTTTTCTTCCTTCAATTTTATAAATTTTAGATATAGAATTATTTATATCTTTTTCTCCACTTGCATAATCCAAAGTCTTGTATCTGATAAAAGGTGTTGCCTTTACAAAATAAGATGTAGCAATTATTTCTTTGTTTCTAAATATTTTTTCTCTTTTTGCAGTCCTGCTACTTAGTATTTCCGAATAGCCGTACTCATTACAAACTTTATAATATTCATTCTTAGGATGTTTTAATGCAAGTGCACATTTTTCAGTCAATCCATACCAAATAAAAATTTTAACTTTTGGAAAAGCTCTAAGAATAATATTTTTTTGCCATAAATTAAAATTTTCAGATCCAAGAAAAACAAACCTGATATCAAATTTACCAATATCTTTATTATCAATTACTAAATTCGCTAAGTTAATTATAGCTGAAGGGAAAGCTTGAATATCTTTTATTTTATTCAAATAAAATAATTTTTTAAAATCATTGTATGTTCTTTGTTTTAAAAAATAAGTAGAAATATGTAATTCTTTAGTAGAAGGATTATAGTAATAAAGATTTTTTTCAGTCCCAATAAAGGAACCTCTCAAAACTATTGACTGATCACCTAATTTCCAGCCTATACTTTCCCAAGCATTGTGAATAAAACCTAATTCAATAGCATTTTCCTCTTTAGTATTATAAAAACCAAAAGGTATTCCACTCGAGCCTGATGTTGTTACATAAATTTTTTTTTTGAGATTAACATCTCTTGAAACAAATTCTTTTAAGTTATCTCTTAATATTTCTTTTGTAATTAACGGAAAAAATCTAAAATCACTCAATTTATTTAAATCGGTTGGTTGGACATTTGAGTCTCTATAAAGATGATAATATCCAGGACAGTTTTTGTAAGCATATTTTACTACATCTTTAATTTTTTTTAATTGATAGTTTCTTAAATCCCGCTTGTTATTTAATTTATTTTGTTTTAAAAAATTTTTTGTAGAATAATAACTGTGATGATATCTATATTTATATGGTATGAATGAATAAGGGTATCTTAAAATTTTTTTAATAGTTTTATTAAATTCCATTGCTATCAAATGTATAAAATTCAGAAACTTTCTTTTCTGTAATGTTATTAGAAAATAGCTGTTCTGCTTTTATTCTTCCATTTTTACCCATATCAAGTCGTGTTTTGTCATTATCACATAAGTGATTAATACATTCGCAAAATTTATCTACATCAATGTTTCCGCTCTTTAATGGAACAACAAATCCTTCAGCTCCATTTTCAATTGCCTCTGGTAATCCTCCTGAATTAGATGCAATCACTGGAACACCGCTGGCTAAGGCCTCTTTAGCTGATACGCCCATACAGGCATGGGATCCGACCGTTGGAGCAATTAAAATATCACAACTATTAATATAATAATTTAATTCGTCGTCAGAAACATCAAATTTATGGTCAATTTTGCCCTGAGAAATTTCTGATATTTTTTGAACTTTATCACTTAGTGGTCCTGAAGCCCCTATAATATTAAAAGTTATATCTTTCCTGGAGCTTATCATCTTTTTTGCTATTTCAATTACTGCTTTGACTCCCATTTCCTCTAACATTCTGCCTACAAAAAGAACTTTTTTTATTTTTTTATTCAAAAAAAAACTATCATCTTTCAATTTAAATCTATTTAGTTCAACACCCACATATATAACTTCTGGTTTTAAATTTTTGGAAATTATATTTGCACCCTCTGCGCAATATTTACTGGACGACGAAAG
>MDTB01082538.1_pt1 | contig 23405 bp, 15 predicted proteins | sample 811161 | NCBI WGS metagenome assembly MDTB01 (sample SAMN05326650, study PRJNA326480) | marine metagenome | isolation source: seawater | place: Mediterranean Sea | collected 2009
GGCTCGTGCGTGTACCCTGGCGACCCTGAGTGCAACGGTCCCGATTTGGTTGTGGTGGAAGAGGCCATCATCAACAGCTTGTCAACGGAAGTCATGCAGGTGAACGAGTCGGATTGCTACATCGACGAGGGATGCTTGAACGGCTACGGCGCCCGGGAGTTGGTTCGATTCACCACCCACATCAAAAACATCGGCGACCTCGATTACTACATCGGGGTGCCCACCCAAGAAGGGAACAACCAATTCGAGTGGGGCGACTGCCACGGCCACTGGCACCACAACGGCTACGCCAAGTACGATTTGTTCGACTTGGACGGCGGTTTGATTCCCATCGGGTTCAAGAACGGCTTCTGCGTCATGGACCTCGAATGCAGCGGGGGCGGCACGGGCCAGTACGGCTGCGGCAACATGGGCATTTCTGCCGGGTGTGGCGACATCTACGGGGCGGGCTTGAGCTGCCAGTGGATTGACGTAACCAACGTGGAAGACGGCACCTACTACTTGGTGGTTCGGGCCAATTACGAATTCATCCCCGATGCCCTCGGCCGTGCGGAGAACTCCTACGAAAACAACCACGCCGCGGTGTGCATCCAGCTCGACCGCAGCAGCGGCGCCCTGGTGGTGGACCACGTGGACGGATGCGAGCCGTTTTACGATTGCAACGGCGTGTTGTATGGCACCGCCGATACGGATTGCAACGGCGAATGCGGAGGCACCGCGCTGGTGGGCGACTTGGACAACAACGACGCCCAGGAATTTGCCGACGTGGTGGCTTACGTGGAAGGCATCCTCGGCAACGATTTGGCCCCGTCCACCTGCACCGACATCGACCAGGACGGCGAGATCACCGTGAGCGATGCGGCCTTGATGTCCCAGTGCCAGTGGTTCAACGAGGCGCACATGCACCCTGACAGCAGTGGCGTGCACGACAAGTGCCAATTCCCGGTTCAGGAGATCACCAACATCTTCGATACCGTGCACTTCATGGTGGCGGACGTCAACTGGGACATGAACTACTTCGACGTGCACGTGCTCAACGAGTACAACCGCATCGTCGGGTACGAGCTTGATTTCACAGGGGTCCAGATCAGCGACGCCGTCAGCCTGGCCGACCCCATTGGGTACAACATCACGCCATCGTTTGTGCCCGGAGGCCAAAAGGTGGTGGGGCTCAGCTACGAAGGCGACTCCTTCCACAAAAACCTCGATTGGGTGCCGTTCCTCCGGTTGTACTGGACGGAGACGGACAACGAAGTGTGCCTGGCCGACGTGGTGGATGTGGTGAACGAGAACTACGAAAATACGTTGCACACCATGGTGGACGGATGCGTGATGTCCGTGACGTCACTTGACGCGGCGGCTGCCATTCAGGTGGCGCCCAACCCCATGGGCGACCATAGCACCGTCACGTTCCCACTTGGATCATGGGAGATGGACGTGATGGACATGCAGGGACGCCTCGTTCTTCAGCGACGTGTGAATGGCCGTGCTGCCCAACTCTTGCGGTCAGAGCTCGGTGCAGGCAGCTACGTGCTTCGCTTGGTGAATGAACATGCGTCGGCGGTGGTGAGGTTTGAAGTGAAGTGAACAGCAAGAAATCATTGTCCATGGGCCAACGAAACTGGATGACACGAGGCTTGACATTGTTGATGGCGTGGGGGGTGGCCTTGGGGGCCACGGCCCAGGTGGTCGTCAATGAATTTTCGTGCAGCAACTACACCCTTGGGGTGGGGGGCGACAACGAAGATTTTGTGGAATTCTTCAATCCCACCGGGGCGGACGTGGACCTTGGAGGGTATTTCCTCTCGGACAACCTCGCCAACGTGGACAAATTCGAAATCCCTGCAGGCAACGTGGTGCCCGCGGGCGGTTACCTGGTGGTGATGTGCTCAGCGGAAGGGGAGTTGCCGACCAACTTGTACGTGGGTGGATTCCTCAACACCAACTTCAAGATCAACCAATGCCAAGGGGAGTCGCTGGTGTTCGCAGATCCTGCGGAAAACGTTCTGGAGTCCTTTACCTACGGCATTGAATTCAGCACCACGCAAGCGGACCACAGCTGGGCCAGAAATGTGGACGGCGGCGCCAGCTGGGAAGTTTGCGTGACGCCTTCGCCCGGAGGGGCCAACGGTGCGGACCCGTTCGACATGTACACCGGCTATGCCCCGACGCCCACGTTTGACGTGGAGTCTGGTTACCATGCGGGTGCACTTTCTGTGTCGTTGTCTGTGCAGGGCAACTTCGACATCTACTACACCCTGGACGGCTACACGCCCACGGAAGGAAGCACGCTGTACACAGGCCCCATCAACATCACCGAGACGACGGTGGTTCGGGCGGTGGCGTTCGATCCAGACGACGATGTGCCCCCGAGCAAAGCGCCGAGCTACATCGCGACCAACACCTACTTCTTGGGGGCCGACGCGCACACGATTCCCGTGGTGTCTGTCAGCGGCAACGGCCAGGAGGACGGAACGTGGGGCTGGGGCAACGGGGAAGGCGCCCACATCGAGTTCTTTCACGCCGACGGCACGTTTTGGGTGGAAGCGACTGGCGACAGCAACGAACACGGCAACGACAGCAACGCATATGGACAGCGTGGCTTTGATTACATCACCCGGGACCAGATGGGCTACGACTATGCCCTGGAAGCCGAGATGTTCCACGTCAAGTCACGGGACCAATACCAGCGCTTGATTTTCAAGGCGGCCGCGAACGACAACTATCCTTTTGAGCCAGGGGCGCACATCCGTGACGCGTACGTGCACACCTTAAGCCACCTGGCGGATTTGAAGCTCGACGAGCGCACGAACGAGAGCTGCATCGTGTACCTCAACGGCCAATACTGGGGGGTGTATGAGTACCGTGAAAAGGTGGACGACGTCGATTTCACGGAGGAGTACTACGACCAGCCGCGGCACTTTGTGGATTTCCTCAAGACTTGGGGAGGCACCTGGGAAGAGTACGGAACTGGAGACGATTGGTACGATTTTGTCAACTTCTGCACCACGCAGGACATGACCGTAGCGGCGAACTACGACTACGCCATCACCCAGCTGAACCCGCTGTCGCTCATCGATTACTTCATCCTGAACAGCTACATCGTCTCGGCCGACTGGCTCAACTGGAACACCGCATGGTGGCGCGGCCGTCATCCTGACGGAAACGCCAAGCTCTGGCGCTACGCGTTGTGGGACATGGACGCCAGTTTTGGGCACTACATCAACTACTCTGGGGTGCCGGACACTGGACCCACGGCCGATCCGTGCAACCCGGAAAGCATGGGCAACCTTGGGGGGCAAGGCCACATCCCTGTGCTCAACGCGTTGCTTGGCAACGAGACTTTTTGGAACACCTATATCAACCGCTGGGCCGACCTGGGCAACACCGCTTTTTCATGCCCCAACATGCACGCGGTCCTCGACAGCATGGTGGCGGTCATTGAACCTGAGATGCCCCGTCAACTTGACCGGTGGGGAGGCTCCATGGCAGGGTGGCAAAATGAACTTCAGGAGCTCCGGGACTTCATCGACAGCCGTTGCGAGGACGAAGTGGTTGGTGGCATGGAAGACTGCTACGACATCGAACAGGTCAACCTGACCATCGACATTGTGGGCCAGGGGGAGGTGGAAATCAACACCGTGGACATCACCCCAGCCATGGCCCCCTTCAACGGTTGGTACTTCTCTGAGGTGCCGATTGTCCTCGAGGCTGAAGAAGCGTACGGCGTGAGTTTCTTGTATTGGCAAGTGGTCTCCGGAGACGTGACCATCGCCAACGTCAACGATCCCTTGTTGCCGTTGACGCTGACAGGCGATGCGCACCTGGTTGCGCACTTCGGGATTCCCGTGCCGCCAGAAGACGTCATGTTCAATGTGTCGCCAGAGGGAGCTGGATTTGTGGTGTTGGACGGCTTGACCTTGCAAGACAACCCCAGCGTGGAGACCATGAATGTGGGCATGCATAGCTTGATGGCCGACCCCAACGATTGGTGGGCGTTCTCGCATTGGTCGTGGAATGGCAACACGCTTGGGCCTCATGCGGAAGCGTTGAACGCCGATTACGAGGTGTACGAAGAGGGCATGGTGACCGCGCACTTCGTGGAAATTCCACACACCGACCTCACCGTCGTGGTGTCTCCACAGCAAGCTGGCAAGGTCCGGGTGGAAAACATGGCCATGGTGGACGCGACGTGGTTCACGTCCTTCGAGCCGACGGGGCCTGTGGTCTTCGAAGCCATTTCTGAAGAGGAGTGGCAGTTCAGCCATTGGGAGGTGGCCGTGTCGGAACCGTCGCCAGAAGCAAAGGCCAATCCCATGGCCTTGGATTTGACTGACGTACCGGTGGAAATCGTGACGGCCCACTTTGAGCCAGTCGAATTCCACATGTACGTGCCCAATGCATTCACCCCGGACAACGACGGCGTGAACGACGCATTCCACCCGTTGGGATCGGGCTATGAAGGGGAGATGTTTTGGTACGGCATCTTCAACCGTTGGGGGGAGTTGGTCTTTGAGACCACAGATCCCGACGTGTCTTGGTACGGACAAGACCAACGTGGCGACGGCACCCACTTTGTGCCCGACGGCGTGTACGGATTCAGCGTCAACGTGAAAGGCTTCCACGATTTGGTGCCCACGTTCTTGCGAGGCACCGTCACGGTGGTGCGGTGAGGCGCGGCCTGGCGGCCATGTTGGCCTCGGTGGTGTTGTACACGAGCGCCAACCTGTGCGTGAAGGAATTGGCGGAATTGGGCACGTTCCAACTGGTGTTTCTTCGGTCTGCGCTGTCCTTGGTCGTATGTGTGGCCTACCTCAAATTCAACAACCTCCCCATCTTGGGACACAACCGCATGTGGCTTGTGATACGGGGACTTGCCGGCATGGTGGGGCTTTCTGGCTTCTTCCATACGGTTCGACACATCCCCTTGGCCAGCGCCACAGTCATTCAATATTTCAGCCCGGTCTTCACGGTGGTGTTGGCCTTGCTTTTCATGGGGGAAAGGGTTCAGAAAAAGCAATGGCTTCTGCTTGGCGGCGCCTTGGTGGGCATTGTCATGGTCAAAGGGTTTGACCCTCGCGTCTCATGGGGGCTGTGGGGGCTTGGGCTCATGTCGGCGGCGGCAGCAGCTGTGGCGTACTTGGCCACCATGAAATGCCGCGACTCCGACCACCCGGTGGGCGTCGTGGTTTGGTTTCACCTGTTGGCGTTTCCTATCATGGGGGCACTGAGTCTGCCTCAGTGGATTCCGATGACCACCCCGATGTGGGGGTTGGCTGCCTTGGTGGGGTTGTTGAGCATCGCCGCCCAAATCCTGATGACCGTGGCACTGCACCAAGAAGACGCCGGGATGGTCATGCCGTTCAAATACTTGGGGGCTGTGTTGGCGTTGTCTGCGGGATGGGTGCTTTATGGAGAAACGATGTCCTCCCTCAGCCTGCTGGGAATGGGATTGGTGGTGGTGTGCATCGCCACCAACACATGGATCAAATCGAGGTCGCGTCCGGCTTCTTCCTGACCCGCCATCCCGCTTGGCATCCAAGCCACAACGTCGTCACTGTGGTGGACAACGCCACTGCCGTCCACGGAGCCGGGTGTGGGACACGCCACATGTCGAACACCACGCCCAAGACCATCAGCACACCGAACGCCAGGCAGTCTCGCCGGGATTGAGGAGCGTTGACCGCCAAAAGAACAGAACCCAAGGCCAAGCTCAGCGCATGGCCGGCCACGCGCGCCGCGTGGGCCTCCCATGGCAATTGGGTCAGGAACAAGTTGAGGGCTTCAGGGGTCAAAGAGGTGGGTCTTGGAACCTCCGGTGCCATCCAGTCTTGCGCACCTTGGCCGAGCCACCACCCGAGTCCAACAGAGACCATGGTGCACAAAGCCACCCATCCCACCGACTTGAGCCAGGTCATGGTTGTGGCAAGGGGGTGAAGGGGATGTGCAAGTCGTAGGCGTCCTGGAGGGTTTGGGTCACCGGCCCAGGGGGTGTCCCAGGCCCGGTCCCAATCGTGCGTCCGTCCACTTCGACGATGTGGGCCAACCCGCCCATGGTGCCCGTGGTGAATGCTTCGTCGGCGGTGTACAGTTCGGTCAAGCTGAAGTCCCCTTCGCGGACGTCGATCCCAAGTTTGTGGGCGAGGTTCAAGGTGTAACCTCGGGTGATGCCTGGCAGGCAAGCGTGGCCGAAGGGGGTGCACAACACCCCGTCGCGCACCAAGAACAGATTCGTGGCGTTGGTCTCGGCCAAGAACCCACGTTCGTCGAGCATGACGGCGTCGTCGGCGCCCGCATGGTTGGCCTGAATTTTGGCCAAGATGTTGTTGAGCAGGTTGTTGTGGTGGATCTTGGAGTCCAAGAACGACGGGGCATTCCGCCGAATCGCACTTGTCACCAGCGTCAATTGCCCCGAGCCGTAGACAGCACCTTTGTATTCCGGCAGCACGATGAGTGTGCTCCCAAACACATTCAACCGAGGGTCCATCCCGGAGGTGGATTTCATGCCTCGGCTGAGGGTCAGGCGAATGTGCACGCCGTCGCGCATGTCGTTTTTCGCAAGCACTTCGAAGACGGCCTGCCGAACGTCATCCACAGGTGGGATGTCTGCAAACTGCAGGGCGTGGGCGCTGTCCACCATGCGCTTCAGGTGCTCGTCCATCTGGTAGATGCGGCCTTCAGACACGCGCAAGCCCTCCCACACGGCGTCGCCCCCTTGGACCACGCTGTCCAGAACGCTGACCTTCGCATCCTCGCGCCGGACGAGTCCATTGACCCAGCACCAGGTGCCTTCGTTGCGGGGGTCGGGTTGGTTGAATTTGGCCATGTCAAATGGAGATTTCGTGGTCTTTCAAGGCAAGGTAATGCGACTTGCACGCCGCGCGAAGGGACGCCAAGTGCGCCGGCACTTGGCCACGTGCCAACGTCCTGGCTTCCCATCCAGAACTCGTGTGGACGCCGCCGTACCAGTGCTTGGCCCACACCCCATCTTCAGGCCGGGCGCCTGGCGTCCAGGACAACATGTTGGCGTCCCATGGCAGGCCAAGTTCTCTGCACAGGGCCTTCAAAGTGGGCTCAGGACGAGCTTGCAGAGACTCTGCTGTGACGACCACGACACGGTTGGGAATGCGCTGGACGAGGTCGAGTTGGTGTGTGTACCCCAAATCCAGCATGGTGGGGTCGCTGATGTGGGCTCCGTAAGAGGGGAGCACGCCATCTGGATGGCGAGTCAGCACGACGTGCATGTGGTTCGGCCCGTCGACATCAGACCAATCCATCCCTTCGAGGTGGTTGGCCATGTGCTTCAAGAACACCACCTGGTCCATGGGCTGCGGGGCGACAGAAGCCAAGGCGTCTTGAGCCGTGAGGGGCATGGTGCGCAACACGTCCTCGCGGGAGGGGCGGTCCACACCTGTGGTGGCCAAAAAGTGACCAAAGAGGGGTTCATCCATCACACGGGTGTCCGCGCGTTGGGCGAAGCTGTACATCAGCGCGGTGCTTCCGTTTCTGGGGCCGGCCCAGAGGGCGACGGTGCGTGCGGACATCAGCTCACGCAGTTTGGCCTTTCAGGCGCAAGACGAGCATCGCCCCCAACCACCCCATGGGCAGGTAAAAGGCGACGTCCAGGACCATCAGCCACGTGGGCTTCCCAGGAAGCATGAAGGCGTTCATGGCCCCTCCCAGCAGTCCAAATCCGCCGAGGACCCAGCCTGAGGTTGGCTTGTGAGAAGCTGAGATGAGGGTGGCCAGCGCAGCCGCCAGAAACGTGCCGTCCCAATGGGCTGCAGAGGCCGAAAGCAATTCCAACATGGTGAGGCTTTCCATGAAGGCCTGCCAGACCTCTGGCGCTTCTTGGGGCGAGACGGTGGGGGCTTGGGACACCCCTGCCAAAGCGAAGAGGCCGTGGCCCAAGGTGACCAGGACAGGGAAAGACACACACCCCACCACAATGCCGAGGACATTTCGGGCGGAACGGATCCAGGATGGGGAAGTATCGTCAGGCATGGCGGCAAGATACCCTGCCGTGGTTACATGTTTCGGCGGTAGGCCCCACCCACGTCGAACATGGCGTCGGTCAGTTGCCCCAAAGAACAACTCTTCGTGGCTTCCATCAACACGTCGAACATGTTTTCTCCAGACGTTGCGGCCGTTTGCATGCGCGTCAACGCCTCGGAGGAGGTGCCCTCTGCCATGTCGTGCAACGCCGTAAGGTTGTCCAGTTGCCGCTGCTTTTCTTCCTCCGTGGCACGGATAATTTCCCCAGGGACCAAAGTGGGCGACCCCTCCTTGCTGAGGAAGGTGTTGACCCCCACAATGGGGTATTCGCCGGTGTGCTTGAGCATTTCGTAGTGCAGGCTTTCTTCTTGAATGCGCGAGCGCTGGTACATGGTTTCCATGGCGCCCAGGACCCCGCCGCGTTCTGTGATGCGGTCAAATTCAATGAGCACAGCTTCCTCCACCAGGTCGGTCAACTGCTCAATGATGAAGGCCCCTTGCAACGGGTTTTCATTCTTGGCCAAGCCCAATTCCTTGTTGATGATGAGTTGGATGGCCATGGCGCGGCGCACGCTGCCTTCCGTCGGCGTGGTGATGGCCTCGTCGTAGGCGTTGGTGTGCAACGAGTTGCAGTTGTCGTAGATCGCGTAGAGCGCTTGCAACGTGGTGCGGATGTCGTTGAAGTCGATTTCCTGGGCGTGCAGGGAGCGGCCAGAGGTTTGGATGTGGTACTTCAACATTTGGGCCCGGGCGGAGGCGCCGTATTTCTCTCGCATGGCCTTGGCCCAAACCCGTCGGGCCACCCGGCCGATCACCGCGTACTCGGGGTCGATGCCATTGGAGAAGAAAAAGCTCAGGTTGGGCCCAAACTTGCTGATGTCCATTCCCCGGCTCAAGTAATACTCCACGTAGGTGAATCCGTTGGCCAGCGTGAACGCCAATTGGGTGATGGGGTTCGCACCGGCTTCGGCGATGTGGTAGCCGCTGATGGAGACGGAGTAGAAATTCCTGACGTTGTGACGGATGAAGTGGTCTTGCACGTCGCCCATCAACCGAAGCGCAAACTCCGTGGAGAAGATGCATGTGTTTTGGGCTTGGTCTTCTTTCAGGATGTCCGCTTGCACGGTACCCCGCACGCTGGACAAGGCCTCGGCCTTCAGCGCGTCGTAGGTGGCCGCGTCGAGGACTTCGTCGCCCGTGCACCCCAAGAGCAGCAACCCCAGCCCGTCATTGCCTTCAGGCAAGTCGCCATGGTATGAGGGACGTGCCAGCCCGCGGCCGTCCCATTTGGCCTTCAGCACGGTCTCCACCTCGGCTTCCATGCCATGTTCGCGGAGGTGCTTTTCGCACCGTTGGTCGATCGCGGCGTTCAAGAAGAACCCGAGCAGCACCGGCGCAGGGCCGTTGATGGTCATGGACACACTGGTGTTGGGCGCGCACAAGTCGAACCCACTGTAGAGCTTTTTGGCGTCGTCCAGACAGCAAATGCTGACTCCGGAGTTGCCAACCTTGCCGTAGATGTCCGGTCGGACGTGGGGGTCTCGGCCATACAGGGTCACCGAGTCAAACGCCGTAGACAACCGTTTGGCGGGCATGCCCAAAGACACGTAGTGGAACCGCTTGTTGGTGCGCTCCGGTCCGCCTTCCCCCGCAAACATCCGCGTGGGATCTTCGCCTTCACGTTTGAAGGGGTAGATGCCCGCGGTGTAAGGAAAGGAACCTGGCAGGTTTTCCTGCAAATGCCATTTGGCCAAGTCTTGCCATCCGGTCAGCGAGGGCAGGGCCACTTTGGGGATGTCTTGGTGGGACAGAGACTTGCTCGAAGTCGGGATTTTGATGTCTTTGCCCCGCACCTGGAACACGTACTCGTCCGCTTCGTACCGGGCACGCAACTCGGGCCACCCCTCGAGCCATTCCTTGAGGCGTGCATCCAAGTCCAGTTGGATGTGTTTGCTTCGGGCGGCCAAAGCGTCGGCAGCGTCTCCGTCGACCAAGTCGGCCGCGGTGGACAGGGCTTGGAGTTTTCCGGCCAAGTCGGCTTGCTTCTCGGCCCATCGGTCGTAAGCCCGGTTGGATTCGGCGATCTCACTGAGGTAGCGTGTCCGGGCAGGGGGGATGATGAACACCTTTTCACTGGTGCCTTGGTCCGCCGCGAAATTGGACGACAGCGCTGTACCCGTCTTTTCCGACAGCGTGTTCATCATGCGTCGGTACAGCTCGTTGGTCCCGGGGTCGTTGAATTGCGACGCGATGGTGCCCACGACCGGGAGGTCGTCGTCGTTGGCTTCCCACAAGTCGTGGTTGCGCTTGAACTGCTTCCGAACGTCTCGCAAGGCATCTTGGGCGCCTCGTTTGTCAAACTTGTTGATGGCCACCACGTCGGCGAAGTCGAGCATGTCGATCTTCTCGAGTTGCGTCGCTGCCCCGAATTCAGGAGTCATCACATACAACGACACGTCGCTGTGGTCCATGATCTCGGTGTCACTTTGGCCAATGCCGCTGGTCTCCAGTACAATCAGGTCGAATTCAGCGGCTTTCAGGATGTCGAGAGCTTCCTGCACATGACGCGACAAGGCCAAATTGGATTGACGCGTGGCCAACGAGCGCATGTACACCCGGCCCGAGTGGATGGCGTTCATGCGGATGCGGTCTCCCAGCAACGCCCCTCCGGTTTTCCGCTTGGAAGGGTCGACGCTCACCAAGGCGATGCGCTTCTCGGGGAAGTCGATTAGGAACCGACGCACGAGTTCGTCCACCATGGAAGACTTGCCCGCCCCTCCTGTGCCGGTGATGCCCAGGACGGGGACAACCGGCAGATTGGCCTTGACATCTGCAAATGCGGCACCAAAGGCCTCGACGTTGTTCTCCGCGGCTGTGATGCACCTGGCCAAGTCCCGAACGTTGCGCTGGTTCAACCTCGCGGTGGCGCCGTCCAACGCCTCCAAATCAGGCACGGTGTTGAAGTCTGCACGTTGGATGAGGTCGTTGATCATCCCCTGCAACCCCATCGCCCGTCCGTCGTCGGGATGGTAGACGCGTTCGATGCCGTAGTCATGCAGGTCCTGAATTTCCTCGGGCAAAATGGTGCCGCCACCTCCACCGAAAATTCGGATGTGCCCTGCGCCTCGCTCGTCCAACAAGTCCTTCATGTACTTGAAGTACTCCATGTGCCCGCCTTGGTAGGAGGTCATGGCGATGGCTTGGGCGTCTTCCTGGATGGCGGTGGTGACCACCTCGTCCACGCTGCGGTCGTGCCCCAAGTGAATCACTTCGCATCCGGTTTTCTGCATGATGCGCCGCATGATGTTGACGGCGGCGTCGTGGCCGTCAAACAGGCTCGCGGCGGTGACGATGCGGACTTTGTGCTGGGGCTTGTAGGGTGCTGGTTGTTCCATGTCGTTGCGTGGCTCCACGCGAAATTAGCCCAAACCCGGTGCCGTGCTTGACGCGTCTTACTTCACCGCAACCGCGTGCTCGCGGGGCACGTTGGAGAGGTCGCCTTCCCAAGGCCAGCCGTCCAACAATGGGGTCCACCCTGCGGGCACCGAAGCCTGGGCTTGCAATGTGCCACGTCCGCCTGGAAGCTGGACGTATAGTCTGCCGGCGTGGAGCATGAGGGTGTCGGTGCCGGTGCCGGAGGCCACTGCGCGGTTGTGTCGTTTGTCGCCGTAACGTGAATCGCCGACGAGTGGATGCCGAAGGTGGCGGAAGTGGAGCCTGATCTGGTGGAATCTTCCGGTTTCTGGGCGGCATTCGACGAGGCTGTATCGCGACGTCTCGTAGGGGCCCACGGGCACGTCCAACTCGGTCCTGGCCAGGGTGGTGTATCGCGTGACCGCTTCCTTGGGCTTGGGGTTGTGCGCCGTAGGCAAGGGCTTTTCGACCACGCCTTCGTCTTCCGTCCATCCTCGAACAATGGCCCAGTAGATCTTCGTGGTCCGCCGGTGCACGAATTCCAGCTTCAAGTCGTTCAGGGCGTCGCCCGAGGCGGCAAAGAGCACAATGCCACTCGTGGGCTTGTCCAAACGATGCACAGGTTGCAACCACTGGGCCCGGGGGCGCTCCGCATTCACCAAGTCCCGCAAATTGTGTGGTTCGTGGAAATCGATGTCCGTGCGATGCACCAAAAGCCGGTTGGGTTTGACCACCGCCAAGACGCCCTGTTCTTCGAACAACGAATCAAATGTGGGTTCTGCACGTGGGGAGGTTGACTCCATGGCGTTTGGGCTGGTTGAACAAGCGCTGAAAACCGCTAATTTGCATGCCAAATCGCGAAAACGACGCATCCTGCATGAAGCGACATCTACAATTCCCTTTGGCCGGCCTTGTCCTCTTGATGGTGGGCATGGCGTGGTCGGCCTCTGCGACAGCCCAAATGACTGGTTTTGTGGTGGAAGTCGACACCGTCTTCTACGGCGCCGACACCCCAACGCCTGACGACGAATTCGACGTGGACGGGGTTTTGGACGGGTACGCCTCGTTCATTGTGTACGCGGAGTTCACCAACCCCACTGACGTGTTGTCTGCGGTGTTTGCCGACGTTCCTGCAGGATTGTCTGCCTTCCCGCTCCAAATAGATGCCCCATGTGGATGTTGGGATCCCGTCCCTGGCACTGTGACCCTAGATGAAACATTGAACAGCCAAAACTTGATTGATCTGTTGTTCCCTTTGCATCAATACGACTCGTTCTGGACCATTGGCATGCTTGCATCTGATGAAGAATTTGCCGGCACTCCGGGAATTGTTCCAACTGTTGTTTTCGACGCGGCTGACCCCGCGGTATGCAACACGAGTGTTGATGACGGATCCCTGTTGGCGATTGGGGCGCCCAATGCCATTGCAGGAAGTGACTTGCGTGTGGAAGTGGCGCGAGTGACCACATGTGGCGACTGGTCTTTCTCCGCGAATTGCCAAGTGTTTGAGAATGGAGACCAGGACCAACAACAGCTCTGGTTCATCGAAGAGGAAGATGTGGATGGCGTGATTGAAGTGTCTCACCCTTGCTTGGATTACGCCGCGGAACAACAAGCCAACGTGTCTGGGGAGCTGACGACCTGTCCTGGCGACAACGCGGAGGTTGAGTTGGAATTCCTCGGGAGCGCGGACGTGCCGAGCACCGCCTACGACTTGTACGCTTTCCCAGACGGGTTCGCCTTCTCGGACGAGGAGGAAACCATCCTGGATTTCACTGACGGCGCTTTGGTGGCCCAAACCAACGTCAACAGCTTCTCTGACGTCGAGCCAGGGGATTACGCGGTGTTGGTGCTTGACGACTACGGGTGCAGGGACACCACCCGGTTCACGGTGGTGGCCCCTGATCCCATTGAAGCCATGCCAAGCATCGGAAACCAGAATTCGTGCTTTGGCGAGGCGGACGCCTCCATCGTCATCCCTGAATCTCTTCTGGTGGGAGGTACGGGTGATTTGAACGTCACAGTGTTGAGCCCAGCAGGCAACCCCATGGGCGGCGGCACCTTCACCGACGAAGGCTTTGAATTGTCTGGCCTGGTGTGTTTGAACGGGGACGGCACGTACGAAGTGACCACCACCGACGACAACGGGTGTTTCCGTGTGGACACGGTGTACGTCAACTGCCCTGAACCCATTGAATGGACCGTAGATTGGACCGACGTGGTCTGCGCCGGCGCTTCGGATGGAACCATTGTGGCGGAGGCTTCTGGCGGCTCTGGCGGCGAACTCTATTTGACGAACAACCAGTCTGCGCCAGTCTTGCTCTCGGCTGCGGCGGACACCCTGCCGTTGACGGCGTCGATCGGCAACCTCGGTCCCACGCTCTATCAGGTGTGGGTGTACGACGCGTTGAACTGCACTTCGGACACGGCCTTCATCACGGTGGAGGAGCCTGCGCCGCTCGAACTTTCCATTGCAAACGTGACCGATTTGACATGTGAGTCGGACTGCGATGGGTCGATAGAGTACACCGCGATAGGGGGCAGTGGCCAGCTAGATGTGCAGTTTGTTTCAATGCCCATGGGAACTCCCGTCGATGAATCCTTCGGTCTCTGTGTTGGAGATTATCTACTGCAGGTCACGGATGCCGCCGGTTGCGACATTGGAGAGGAGTTCGCAGTCGATGCGCCTCCACCTCTGTCCTTTCTTTTCGAGAATATGACACCAGCAACGTGCACAGGCATGAGTGATGGCACCATTGACATCTTTGGAGCAGGAGGCACTGCAACACTCGAAGAGTGGTCTTGGTATGTGGTTGACTCTGCTGGTCAACAAGTCGCAACCAATTTGAATCAAAACGGTCTGAACAATTTGAGTGAGATGATATATACAGCTTATATCACTGACCAGATTGGATGCACGCATGACTCGATATTTGAGGTCGGCGTTCAATTTCAAACAGACATGGAGCTGTCCACCTTGACCTCGCCGGTGACGTGCTGGGGTGCGGCCGACGGAACAGCCACGGTCAGTGTGAATGGGGGAGAAGCGCCGTTTACTTTCGAGTGGAGCGACCCGTTCAGTCAAACGGCGTCGACCGCTGTGGGTTTGACAGAAGACACCTACACCGTGGTGGTTACCGACGCGCTGGGCTGCCGCCGCTCGGCGTCCCAAGCGGTGGGGGCCATTGAGGGTTGCCTGTTCATCGCCGACGCCCTGACCCCCAACAACGACGGCAAAAACGACGATTGGGTCGTGGGTGGTTTGGAGGACTTCCCGCAGTCGCGGGTGGTGGTGGTCAACCGCTGGGGACAGCGTGTGTTTGAGACGCAAGGCGGGTCGGAGCGCTGGGACGGCCGTTTCAGCGGTCAGCGTTTGCCTGTGGCTGATTACTACTACACCATTGAGTTGAACCCTGGATCGCTGCCCATCCGTGGCACGGTGACCATCAAATACTGAGCAAGATGAAAAAGTACTTGACCAGCCTGGCATTGGTGGCGTTCTCCGCAGGATCTGTGGTGTGGGGACAGCAGCAATGGCGTCGCTCGCAGTTCATCACCAACACCTACTTGGCCAACCCGGCCGTGGCCGGCACCGAGCCTGGCACCGTGCTGTCGTCGAGCTACCGCCAGCAGTGGGCGGGTTTCGATGGGGCGCCAACCACCAAGTTGTTGAGTGGCCACCAAGCTGTTCCTGGTGGAGGCGGCGTGGGCTTTGTGCTCTACAACGACGACATGGGGGGCGCCATCAAACAAACGGGCATTGAACTTACCGGGGCGTACAGCGTGCTCCTCAGCAACCAAGACGCCGTGTCGTTTGGGTTGAGCATGCGTGGCAACCAGTTTGTGTTTGACGGCACCGGCTTGAACGTGTGGCAAACCGGGGACCAGAGCTTGCCCCAAACCATCGAATCCACCTTTGGTGTGGACTTCAACGTCGGGATGATGGTGTACGGCAAGAACTACTACTTCGGGATGTCTGTCTACAACCTCTTGGAAGACAAGCTGAACCTGAGTGGGGTCGACGACGACGCCAACCGGATGTTCCGCCACTACAACTTCATGGCGTCATACTTGTACAAGGTGACGCAAATGTTTTCGTTGCAGCCCAGTGCGTTGATGCGCATGACTGAAGCGACGCCAGGTCAATTGGATTTCCACCTCCGTGCCATCTACAACGGCACCTATTGGGCAGGCATGGGCCTGCGGCCGCAAGATGCTTTCGTGATTGGCACCGGCATCAACTACGGCGCCTTCACATTGGCGTACAACTATGACATCACTCTGGGCGACAATTACCTCAGCGCCCATTCACATGAATTGTCGTTTGGGTACTTCTTGCCCGTGCGCTCTGCGTTCCGGAGCCGACCTGGCAGCGGACGCAAAGCCCGCGCCAACGACCGAATCTTGAAATAACCAACTCTGAATTATCTTAGAGAACATGAAGAATTTGAGAAACACATGTTTGGCCTTCGCGGCATTCTGCATGGCGTCCACTGCGGTGGCCCAGTTTTCCCACCTGGAGGTGGATTACATCGACAACGGTGGGGTCGTCCCAGGTGACACCTACCGCGTGTACGCGGTGATGGAGAACGAAGGCGACATCCTCGACGCCATCTACGGCGAGAAGTCTGCCCCGATGAAAATCACGTCGACCGCGCCGTTCTTCCAGCACTTGAAAGGAGGCGCGATGTCTGCGGACATCCAGCGCTACGACACCACCACAGACCCCACCTTGTTGTACGACTCGTGGGTGACCATCGGTGCAGAGGACAACTACATGAACGCCGTCTCTGGCTTCATCATGGATTTTGAGTCGTTCAACGCCGGCGACGAGCTGGCCACCAACGACGGTGCGTGGTTCGTGACCCCAGACAAGCGTCAAGCTGCCGCACCTCCCTCTAAGCGCATCTTGCTCATGCAATTGACCACCGCGGGTGAAGTGGAAGGGGTGTTGAATGTGCACGGACGGACCCGTCCTGTGACCGACGCCGACGGCAATGTGATCGGAGGCCAAGAGGTCATCCAGAGCGAAGGCCTGACCTTCGTATGCAAGAAGCCCAAGCGCTGACTGACAGGTGCATCCACAAAAAAAAGGCGTCCCCCTAGGACGCCTTTTTTTGTTGCGCATCGGTGCAGGTCATTTCGGGGCCTTCTTCAGCAGGATGTCCACGCTGTCCCGTGGCACGAAATCCAGTGCCACGCTGTTGATGCAGTAGCGCAGGCCGGTGGGAGGGGGGCCGTCCTCAAACACGTGGCCCAAGTGGCCATCACATGCGGCGCACACCACTTCCATGCGGCGCATGCCGTAGCTGAGGTCCATGCGGGCATCGACTGCCGTGTCGCCAGCAGGCTTGAAAAAGCTCGGCCATCCGCTGTTGCTTTTGAATTTGGTGCCAGAGTCGAACAGACGGGCGCCGCAGCTCATGCAGACGTAGACGCCGTCTTCGTCGTGCAGCCAGAACTCGCCGGAAAACCTCGGCTCTGTTCCTTGTTTTCGGAGCACTCGGTACGCGTCAGGGCTCAATTCGCCACACCAACTGGAAGCGCGGCCGCTGTCCTGTGGTTCTTGCGCTTGGCAGCTTGCAGCAAGGAGGACCCAAGAGGCGAAGAAGAACGTGCGGAACGTCATGAGGCGGGAGAGAGTTTGGGGGCGAGGTGCTTGCTTGTGACAGATTGGGGACACATGGCCAGCGATTCGGGCGTGCCGGCGTGCACAAGTTGGCCGCCGTGTTCGCCGCCACCGGGGCCGAGGTCGATCACCCAGTCGGCGCACTTGAGGATGTCCAAGTGGTGCTCGATGACCACGATGGAGTGGCCTTGGCTGAGCAAGGCATGGAATGAATCGAGCAGCTTGGCCACGTCGTGCACGTGAAGGCCTGTGGTGGGTTCGTCGAACACGAACAGCGTGTGCCCTTGACGGTCGCCCCGGGCCAAGAAAGCGGCCAACTTGATGCGTTGGGCCTCCCCGCCACTCAGGGTGTTGGAGCCCTGACCCAACGTGATGTATCCCAAGCCAACGTCGTGCAGGGGTTGCAGTTTGGCGAGGAGGCGCCGGATGGCGGATGGCGGTTTCTTTTGGTCTTCAGGGGCGAAGAACAACAGTGCGTCGTCGACCGTCATGGACAAGATCTCATGGACGTTCTTGCCCTTGTAAGTGACTTCCAGCACGTGGTCCTGGAAGCGCTTGCCGACGCAATCCTCGCAGGGCAGTTTCAAGTCCGCCATGAACTGCATGCCAACGGTGACGTATCCTTCGCCCTCGCACGTTTCGCAACGTCCCCCTGAAATGTTGAAGCTGAAATGAGACGGCTTGAGTCCTCGCGCTTTGGCGTGGGCGCTTTCTGCAAGGAGGGTGCGGATTTCGTCGAACGCTTTGACGTAGGTGACGGGGTTGGAGCGGGAGCTTTTTCCGATCGGGTTTTGGTCGACAAACTCCAAATGCTCCAGCGTGCCCAGGTCGCCTTCGAGGGCTTCGAAGCCTTTGGTTTGGCCGCCGAACCCGTCGAGTTGGGCCTGGACGGCTGGGACGAGGAGTTGGGTGATCAAAGTGCTCTTGCCTGAACCGCTCACGCCCGACACGGCCACCAAGCTGCGCAGGGGCACATCCACGTCGAAGCCCCTCAGGTTGTGGGTGTGCACGTTGCGCATGGACAGTTTGTCTTGAGGTGCGCGGCGCTGCTCAGGAACAGGGATCGCCATGTGCCCATTGCGGTACGCTGCGGTCAGGGAGGGGTGGCTTTCGTCGCATTGGGACAGGCCGTCTTGCGGACCGCTGAAGACCACTTCGCCTCCGAATGAGCCCGCTTGCGGCCCCATGTCGACCACGAAATCCGCCGCCGTCACGATGTCGTCGTCGTGCTCGACGACCACCACAGTGTTGCCTTGGTTGCGGAGCCGTTCGAGCACGGAGATGAGCCTTTGGGTGTCCTCCGGGTGAAGGCCGATGCTAGGTTCGTCCAGCACGTAGGTGCTGCCCACAAGCGCACTGCCCACACATGTGCTCAAGGCGATACGTTGGGATTCGCCGCCACTCAGGGTGGGGCTGCCGCGCATGAGGGACAGGTAGCCGAGGCCCAAATCCATCAAGCATGTCAACCGGTGCTTCACTTCCCAAAGGAGCCGCTCGGCGATGGCGCGTTCTGCCGAGGTCAACGCCAGGCCGTCTTGCCACGCCAAGGCTTCTTCCACGGTCATCCGCAAGACGTCGTGGATGGTTTGGCCACCCACGAACACGTGTCGGGCGTCCGGTCCGATTCGTGTGCCGTGGCATGTGGTGCACTTGGTCCGGCCTCGGTACCGGCTGATCATCACTCGGTTCTGAATCTTGTAACTCTTGGCTTCAAGCATGTTGAAGAAGGCGTGGATGCCCTTGAAGTGGGCGCATCCGTTCCAGACCAAATCCCGCTGTGCGTCGTTCAAATTCTGCCAAGGCGCATGCACGGGAAGGTCCACGGCGCCCGCCGCCATGACCAAACGTTCGCGCCACCGCCCTGTGCGTTCGCCCCGCCAAGGGGCGACGGCTCCGTCGTACAGACTTCGGGTTGGGTCGGGCACGACCTTGTCGGGGTCGATGCCGAGCACGTGGCCGTACCCTTCGCAGGTCCCGCATGCCCCGACAGGGCTGTTGAAGTTGAACATGTCCGGGGTGGGCTCGGGGAAGACCATGCCGTCCCGTTCGAAGCGGTCGTTGAATTCCACGGACTCGGCCTTGCCGTCCTTGGAGTTCGTCCACACTTGGCACCGTCCGCCCCCTTCGAAGAGCGCCGTCTCGACGCTGTCCGCCACGCGGCCTTCGTCCTCAGCGGCGGATTGCGGTGAAAAGCGGTCGACAACCAGGCCCAAGACGTCGTGACCGTCGAGGCTGTCCATGCGCATGGCGCCTTCCGCGGTCCAAACCCTGGTGTACCCTTGCTGCTGCAACATCCGAAGCTGGTCTTCTGGGCTGCGGTCGTCCCTCGGCGCGAGGGGGGCCACGAGCATCATGCGTTCTGCGCCGCAGGCGAGAATGTGGTCCACGACATCCGTCACGCGGTCTTTCCGAATCACTTCGCCGGAGATGGGGGACTTGGTGACCCCGATCCGCGCGAAGAGCACGCGCAAGTGGTCCATGATCTCAGTGCGCGTGGCGACTGTGGAGCGCGGACCGCCCGAGGCGCTGCGCTGTTCAATGGCCACGGCAGGGGAGAGGCCGTCGATGCGGTCGACATCTGGTTTGTCCAAGCGGCCCAAAAATTGGCGGGCGTAACTGCTGAGGCTTTCCACGTAGCGGCGCTGACCCTCCGCGTAGAGGGTGTCGAACGCCAAACTGCTTTTTCCCGATCCGCTCAAGCCTGTCACCACCGTGAGTTTCTCCTTGGGAATGCTCACGTCGACGTCCTTCAAGTTGTGGACTTTTGCCCCGTGGATGTCAATCTTCATTGCAGTTTTTAACAGCGTGAAGGTACCTGAGGTTTGGCGCCCTTGAGGAAAAGAGCTACTTTAGTAAGAGTTGGACTTCAAACAGACGCGCATCGACATATTCTACCCTTGTTCCATTTCATGAAGCCTTGAGCCGGGAGAGCCCCGGAATAGAGGTGTGAAGTAAACAGAGGTGTCATGCGAGCTTCTTTGTCTGACCGCGACTTGATTCGTGCCTACCGTGAAGGTGACGAACGAGCATTCGAAACGTTGTTGAACCGTTACCAGTCTGGGGTATTCTCCAAGATTGTCTTTGTGGTCCGCGACCACGAGGTGGCGAACGACTTGTTCCAAGATACGTGGATCAAAGTGGTCAAGGTCCTCAAGTCCGGCAAGTACGTGGAGGAGGGAAAGTTTGGCCCTTGGGTGATGCGCATCGCCCACAACGCGGCCATCGACCACTTCCGGCGCAACCGCAAGAGGCGCATGGTGCGCCCGACCGACGAGTTCGACATTTTCGACACGCTCGCCCACGATGCGCCCAACGCCATGGACACCATGGTGCAAGAGGAGGTGCTCGCGGAGTTGCGTCAGTTGATCCCAGCACTTCCTGAAGAGCAGCGCGAGGTGGTCAAGATGCGCCTCGAGCAGCAATACAGTTTCAAGGAGATTGCCGAGGAGACGGGGGTGAGCATCAACACGGCCTTGGGCCGGATGCGCTATGCCTTGATCAACCTCAGGCGCATGGTCGACGAGCAGCGGCTCGTGCTCACCACGGGCTGACGCGCGACAGGCCAGAAATGAAAAAAAGAGAGGCGGACACAATAGGGTCCGCCTCTTGTCGTTTCAGGGGTGAACAACTCAACTCCACTGCATGGATTCATTCGACCCTCTTACGTTTTCTTGCCCCGATTTTACCACCGTTGAACTGCTCCCCAAGCCTTCCACGGTCCAAGCCATCTTGGCCTTCTCCAAAGCCACTGCGCACGTCCCCACCCGCGTGGGCGACGGTTGGGTGAATCAGAATTGAGAGCCCTTCATTTCGCCTCAACCTCAATGAGGTCCGGAGACAGGTTTCGAAAAAATTGTTTGGCAACCCGTTGTGGTTGGTGTCACTCCAAGTGTCATCCAAGATCCCGGGTGTTGGCAACTCTGGGATACGTCTTCTGAAACCAAAACGGAGACGCCCGGCGGGCGTGCCCATCGGAATCTTGAGGCGATGATCATGAGCGGACACCCCTGCGCCCCACATTATCCTTCTTCACAAATGTCACCGAACTCAGAAAGCAGGAGCAACAAATCGCCAGTTCCAACCTGGCCGTTTGCATCAATGTCCGCTGGACATGTCACAGTGGGGCCTTCCTCATTGGCTCCTTCCTCGAAGGCAGCAATGGCTCGCTCGGCCACTAGACTTCCAACAACCCGGCCACGAATGTCATCCATGGGAGGGTGAATGCCACCCCAAATTCGGCTCAGTGCGCACTGGTCTGCGGCATCCTTGTAGGTTGCCCATTGCAATGTGAATGACTCAGTTGGACCTGACTCAAAGGCCAAAAAGTCATTGGCTCCAATGTCGTACTCACCCAAACCACCCGGGAAGTACATTGAACCGGTGGCGTAGGTCAGGACCTCAGCTGCAGCCCTCGAGAAGGTGGAGTGACCACTGACATAACCAGCAAAAGGAGGTGTGACAAAAGTGGGGCGTTGGTAGGGCCACCATGAGCAGCCTGTGCGCCATTCAAAGGATGGAACTCCAGTTTCAAGATTGGGCACCCACTGATGAACCTTGACCATGCCGAGGGCTTGCGGTTGACTGTCTAAAATGGGATCACCTGTCTCAACAATTTCGAAGACATTGTCGATCAGCGGCACACCCTCGGGACTGAAATTCTCTTTGGTTGGATCTGAACATTGTCCTTGAGCAAGCATGAATCGTATGGCGGAAATCGGCCGCACGAAGTCGTAATAGCCCTTGATGCTCCAAGCTGCGATTGCGGCGTCGTGCATGGCACCGCCCAAAAGACGATACGCTCGCGCCAACCACGCGCCAGGTTCCAAAACCTCGCCTTGACCGTTCCACCGCCAATCGAATTCTGGATGTGAAGCCGCTTCGTTTAGAATGGAAAACCAGTGGCCTGGCGGCGTTTCTGAGTCCGGTCCATCCGCCCAAAATTCGGCAAGCACTCGCGTGAAGTTTCCCCTCAGCACCAATTCTGGCTCATAAGGCTCCCCAGTGATTGGATTGAATGCATGCCCCGGCCCGATGTCACCACCCTCATGCTCGTTGTAGAGGAAGTCTGGAACCTCGGGATCCGCATTCAAGTTGCCTACACTTTTCGGACTGATGTCCACGACCACAGAGTCTTCAATGTTGAGTTGGGTTTGCCATTTTGCCACAAAGGCGAATCCTTGTTGCCAGTTGTTCAGGCTTTCGTCTTCCTCACCCAGCAGCACTGGGGGCCCTGGGTCAAAGTAGACGGGGTACTCGCAGCCATCACGGTTGAAAAAACTGGCGTCTCCGCTCTGCAATGCAAATGGCGTCACATTTCCCCAGTTGGCCCCACTGAAGGGCACGACGTCCTCAAAAGTCTCATTCCCCGCTTGGTCCACAAAGCTTCCTCCAAACGAGAGTGGCTGCCAACGATCTGGGTTTTCTAAGGAGAAATCGCAGAGTCCTTCCGCCGTGACATCGAGTGGGTTGTTCGCAGGTTGATAACAGCCATTCTCGTAATTGCTCGCCTGGTTGGAACCATCGTTCATGTAGGCTGAATTGATGGCATTGGCCACGTCAAATCCATAGGTCGCTGCCGTGGAATTGTTCAAGATGACGTTTGGGGTTGTTCCAGTGGTGCTGTTGAAGTTTGCCTCAAGATCCTCCAGAGTTTCGACCCATCCAGGCGAGTTCTCGTAGCGCAATGAGATAAATCGAAAAGCGTAGGAAGCCATCATGTCCCGATACTCGTCTGTTCCAGGCACCCAGGAGGACACGTCCTCGGGGACCGCGGGCCAGCTGACATTGCCATCTGCCAATGTTCCATTGTGGCCCTCTGCCAGCATGTGAAGCGCGTACTGCCCGGTGCTGAAGTGGAACAAATTCCGGGCGTGCACGTTTGGCCGCGCGAGGTCGTTTCTGATTGCTTCGAGCAGCATTTTATTCCATTGTTGAACTGGTGGCTCAATGGATTGCCCCCATGTTGAGATGTCCGCCGAGAACACGTTCAGACACACCACGTATAAAAGAGTAGACCTTTTCATGGATACAAGAACCTCGATCCGAGGCTCAAGGTTTACACTTGGGCATGAATTGCCCCTGAACAGGAATAGACCTTGTTGTCCCTTGAATCACTTGCCTCGAGGTCCAATTTGACAAGGACGACTGACAGCTGAACCTCACGATGTTACATTCACAAAAACCCTATGCTCCGTGTAAATGGATGTCGGTCACAGGGTGAGGGAGATGTCGGTATAGACTCAAATTTTTTGTAGACAAATGGCGAATATTTGCCGATGTGTATAAATTCGCAGTAGTTTATTAGTCTAAATATCGTAATCATGAGGGTTGTCTTTTCTTTTCTCACTCTATTCCTTACGTCCTTGAC
>MDTB01080315.1_pt1 | contig 23403 bp, 27 predicted proteins | sample 811161 | NCBI WGS metagenome assembly MDTB01 (sample SAMN05326650, study PRJNA326480) | marine metagenome | isolation source: seawater | place: Mediterranean Sea | collected 2009
AAGAAATTACCAAGTAAACACATATCCTAAAGATCTAAAAAATTATGAATTTTTAATTGAAAATAACAAGCTATATTTAAATAATGATTCTGCATAAAACATATAAATATAATATTTCTGTATCAAAAGAGGTTATTTGGTGGAATTATTTTGATCACGAACATTTAGATGTTGTGCATAGTGGGTATAAAAGTGCAGACATAATTTTTGAAAATGAGAAAGTTTACCTAGGCTACTTTACAGTGAAAGCACCTTTAGTGCCTTTTTTGTCCTTTAGTTTTCCAATAATGGGAGTTTATGAAAATGAAAATACTTATATTGTTCATTCTTTTCAATACGGTATCCCATCGAAGTTTAAATTTACGACTAAAGAAAAAGAAAATGGACAAACTGAAATTGAAATGGATTATAAGTTTCATTTAAAAGGATTAAAAATTTTATACTATCCAATTCTTAATTTCTTTATAAAAAAATGGAACCATAAAGTCTGGAAAGAAGATCTTCCTCTCAAAAAGAGAAGGCAAATGGTTCTAGATTTAGGTTTTAAAGATTTTCATGGTTTGCCAGATGAAATTAAAGATAGATTCCGTAAGGATAAAATTAAATTTAAATTACCTATTCCCAGACCAAGGAAAAGTTCAAGAGATAATTATATTTTGAATAAAAATATTTAATGACTTATAAAAATAAAAAAGTAATTGCAATAATACCTGCAAGATCTGGATCAAAATCAATTAAAGACAAAAATATTATAAATTTTAAAGGTAAACCCTTAATTGCTTGGTCAATTGAACAATGTTTAAAATCAAAAAAAATTGATGAAGTTTATTTATCTACAGACTCTAAAAAGTATGCTGTAATTGCAGAAAAATTTGGATTAAAAAAAATAATTTTTAGACCAAAATCTATTTCAAACGACAAATCAACAGATTATGAATTTATAAAACATTTTATTGATAATATAGATACTAATCATGAAGTTATTGCGCATATTAGACCTACCACACCTTTAAGAGATATAAAGTTACTAGACAATATAATTAAATTTTTTACTTTAAATGAGAAATATTCATCGCTTATGGCTGTTCATGAAAATCCTGAAACAGCTTATAAATCTTTTGAGTTAACAAATAAATTTCTTAAACCCTTAAAAGGTGTACGAAAAACCATGGATGAATTAAATAACCCAAGACAAAGTTTTTCTAAAACATATTCAGCTAATGGTTATATTGATTTATATAGAAAAGAATTTATTAAAAAAAATAAAAAATTATTTGGAAATAATGTAATGGGATATATCACACCATTCACAATGGAAATTGACAGTTTAGACGAACTTAAGTATATGAATTCCAATGGCAATAATTGAAACTCAAAACAGGCTCATCAAAACAAGAATACCTGCTCCTGGGACAAATAAGATTTTAAAAAGTTTAGAAAAAAATGAGTCAAGATCTATGCAAGGACAGATGCCAATAGTTTGGTCGAAAGCAGATGGTCATTCGTTGTTCGATATAGCGGGCAATAAATTTATTGATTTTACATCAACCATATTTGTAACAAACATTGGGCACTCAAATAAAAACTTAATTAAAAATCTTAAAAAAACTTTAGATAAAAAATTATTACATAGCTATGCATATTTGAATGATAATAGAGAAAAATATTTAAAGAAACTGGTTAAGTTTGCTGGAAAAAATTTTGAAAAAGCTTTTTTAATGTCAGCTGGTACTGAAGCAACTGAGGCAGCACTAAAATTAATGAGACTTCATGGCAAAAAAGTAAAAAAAAAAAAATTAGGAATAATTTGTATTGATGGAAACTGGCATGGAAGAACCATGGGTGCTCAGATGATGAGTGGAAATAAAAAACAAAAAGAGTGGATTGGATATGAAGATAAAAATATTCACCACATTAAATTTCCATATCCTTGGGAATTAGAAAAAATTAATCCAAAAGATTTCTTAAATAAAAGTTTAGAGAAATTAAAAAAAAAAGTAGATTTGAAAAGTGATGTCTGCGGTTTCATGCTTGAAACATTTCAAGGTTGGGGTGCAATTTTTTATCCCAAAGAATTTGTTAAAGAAATTTCAAAGTTATGTAAAAAAAACAATATATTATTAACTTTTGATGAAATGCAGGCGGGTTTTGCAAGAACAGGAAAAAAATTTGGATACGAACACTATGATGTAAAGCCAGACTTAATTTGTTGTGGAAAAGGAATGGGTGGCGGCATAGCAGTGTCAGGTGTTATTGGCAAAAAAAATATAATGGACTTACCATCAGTAGGTGAGATGAGTAGTACAAATTCTGCAAACCCTTTGGCATGTGTAGCTGGCATGAGTGTTATTGATGAAATTAATAACAAAAAAATATTAAAAAAAGTTAGAGAAAATGGTGAATACTTAAAATCAGGCTTAGAGATAATCATGAATAGAAATTCTATACCTATAAGATATTTAATGGGCAAAGGAATGATTTATGCTTTAATTTTTGATAATAAGATAACAAATATTGGCATGAAATTAAAAAAAGTATGTTTTGGAGCAATGCAAAATGGATTACTGGTAGTATATACTGGGAGGGAGTCAATAAAAATTGGACCCCCATTAACAATATCTAAAAAGGCAATAAAAGAGGGATTGCAAGTTTTAGAGGAGCAAATTTCAAAAGTATTTAAAAAATAAATTAAAATGACAGTTTTAGGCTATAGGCATACAGGAATTATTTGCAAGGATATAAAAAAAAGCTTGTATTTTTATAAAGATCTTTTGGGTTTAAAAGTTGTTCAAGAATTTTGGGATCAAACAGATTACATAAATAAAGTTTCGGGCATGAAAAAAGCTAAAGTTCATTTTATAAAACTTAAAATGAAAAGTGGTGAAATGTTAGAATTGTTAAGATACCCAACTCATAATACCAAATTACCTAAATTACCTATTCACAATACAGGAATCTTACACATTGCTTTGCAAGTAAAAAATATAGAAAAGACTTATCTAAAATTAAAAAAAAAAGGTGTAAAATTTATTAGTGAGCCCACTGTATCATCAGAAAAATTTGCAAAAGTATGTTTTTGTATTGATCCTAACAATGTAAGAGTAGAACTTGTAGAGATACTTTTTAAACAAAAAAAAAAATAAAATTATTAAATTAAAATTTTACTATTTATATAATCGTCCTACCTCCATCTGCAACAATAACTGATCCTGTAATATAAGAAGAGAGATCGCTACAAAGGAATAAAATTAAGCCATTATACTCATTTTTTTTGGCCATTCTTCCAAGTGGAATTAGTTGATTTATTTTTTTAACAAAGGAAAAATCCTGTTTATTATAAATGCCTCCTGGGGCAATAGCATTACATCTGATATTTTTTTCACCCCAGTAAGATGCTGTATATTTTGTTAAACCAATAATACCATGTTTTACAACTGAATAAGTTACAGGTTTAATAAAACCACTATTTTTATAAACTCTTTGATCTGGAGCAATAATTCCTAAATCCGATGAAACATTTATAATTGTCCCTTTTTCAAATTTTGACATGTACGAACCAAATACTTTTGTGCAAAGATAGCTTCCCTTCAAACTTACAGAAATATCTTTATCCCATAGATCATTTGGAAAAGTTTCTAATTTAAAATTATTTTTTTTTGACTTAAGCGGTGGATAATCTATTGCAGCATTATTAATTAAAACATCAATTTTGATTTTTTTTAATTGAAAAAATTTTAATATTTTTTTTAAATCATTTTCATTTGTGATGTTTGATTTAAAATATTTTACAGATAATTTTTTTTTAGGTTCCTTAATATCTATTATATAGACATTAGCTTTTTCATTGAGCAATGCATTGGTAATTTGACTGCCTAAAAAACCATTTCCACCAGTTATAATAATATTCTTATTTTTTAGATTTAGTGCAATTTTTTTCATTTTTTTTTTTTAATTTAGAGTATAAAAGCTTAACAAAAAACAAATAAGTATATGAAAAAACCTTACTTAATAGCAGAAATAGGCATCAACCATAATGGAGATATTAATATAGCTAAACAATTAATAAAAAACGCTAATGATTGTGGATTTAACTCGGTAAAATTTCAAAAAAGAACTATTGATATAGTCTATGATAAAAAAACTTTAGATACTCCCAGAGAAAGCCCATGGGGCAAAACTACAAAAGAACAAAAATTAGGACTAGAATTTGAAAAACAAGAATATGAAGAAATAGATAGATATTGCAAAGAACTGAACATAGATTGGTTTGCCTCTGCTTGGGATATAGAGAGTCTAAAATTTTTAGAAAATTATGATTTAAAATATCATAAAATTGCTTCAGCTATGATAGTGGATCATAAATTTTTAAATGCAGTTGCAAAAACAAAGAAACATACTTTTATTTCAACAGGCATGTCAACAAAAGATGATATTGAAAATGCTGTTAATATTTTTAAAAAAAATAATTGTAGTTTTGAATTGATGCATTGTGTTTCGACTTATCCTATGAAAGTTGAAGATGCTAATTTGGTCACAATCAATCAACTTAAAAAAGAGTATAACTGTAATGTTGGATACAGTGGTCATGAAAATGGAGTTGTTGTATCTTTAGCAGCAACAATGCTTGGTATTACTTCCTTAGAGAGGCATATCACTTTAGACAGAACAATGTATGGGTCAGATCAAGCAGCTTCACTAGAGTTATCCGGAATGCAAAACCTTTCCACATCTATTGATAAGCTTTTGTTATCATTAGGCAAACCATCTCTTGGGAAAATAATAGATGATGAAATACCAATAGCAAAAAAATTAAGAGCTCATATAAAAAACTAAATTATATTAATGCCAAAAATTACAATTGAACTACAAAATCAATTAGAAGAAAATATTAAAGCTCATCAAGACATATTAAAAATGTCTAAAGAAATAGTCGAAATAATTTATAACATTGAAAAAAAATTAAAAAAAGGTGGCAAGATATTGTTTTGTGGTAATGGTGGCTCGGCGGCAGATGCGCAACACTTAGCAGCAGAGTTTATTGTTAGATTGAGACCCCATGTAAATAGAAATCCAATTCCTGCTTTAACATTAGCCCAAGATACGTCAACCCTAACAGCATGTGGTAATGATTACAGTTTTAATGATATTTTTTTAAGACCCTTTAAAGCTCTAGTAAATAAAAATGATATTTTAATTTGTATCTCAACGTCTGGTAATTCTGAAAATATATTAAAAGTTTTAAAAGAGGCTAAAAAATCTAAGATTTATTCAGTTTGTTTTTTGGGTAAAGGAGGCGGTAAGGCAAAAAAGATTAGCAAAAAATCATTAGTAGTTGCATCAAATAATACAGCAAGAGTTCAAGAGTGTCATATTTTTCTAGGTCACTTTATTTTAGAAAAAGTTGAAGATTTACTTATATCAAAAAAATTTTGATTATCATTTTATTTAACTTAAAATAATTGATTAAAAATAAGATTATTTAAAAAAATTATATTTTAAAAATTTGAAAATAGTTTTTTGTAAATTTTTGTTTTAAATTCTTTTAATAAATATTTTTTTTTAGTAAAAACAACTATATAAAATTTTCTTTTTACATTAGGAAAAATCTCGTTAGTTTGTGATGAATTAGTTGCTAAATCTGGATAAATTTGTGGAAAAAAATTATTTCTAATAAAATATTCAATAATCATATTAAAAGAGAAAGAATTTATAAAATAAGGTACATCTAATATTTTATTTTTTACAACTTTTACTTTCTCTTTAGATGACAAAAATGTTCTTAAAATAATAATTTTTCTAGTACTTAAAATTATATTCTTTATAATTTTCTCAGGATTTTCTGTCAGTTCCAATGTATCTGATATAATAGATATGTCAGATTTTCTTAAAGTTGTATTTTCAATATTAGCAATTTTATATTTTTTCTTTAATTCAGGAAACTTTAATAGACCTAAATTTACAAAATTTTTATCAATATCATATCCAAAATAATTACATAAATAACCATTAATTTTAATTTCTTTATAAAATTGAAAATAATTACACCCCAAGTCATTTATTTTTGGATTTGAATAATTTAATTTTTTAATAATTTCAAAAACTTGTTGGCACCAAGTAAGCCTTATATTTTCAAGTCTTTTTTTATAAAAGTTTAATTTTTTATTGCCAAATGTCTTGGAGGTAAGACCAATGTATTCTTTAGAAAACTTTTTTTTTTTATTTTTTAATTTTTTATTAAAAGAAATAAAACTATTTGAATTCATTTTATTAACATTTAACATTCAAAATACATAATAACAACTATTTCAAATTTTATATTTAATATATTTGTTTATAAATTTATTTAACCTATAGTCAGCTTTTTGGTCTGAATTACCCAGATGATATTTTAATGAATACTGACTATTGATGAGTTGATTTTTTTTATATTTCTTTTTAATAAATAAATTTAATTTCTTATAAAAATCATGATCTGTATATCCATAATTCTCTTTTTTAAGTTTCAGGAATAATTCATTTTCTTTCTTTAGATTATTTTTCTTTGCATGAAAATAAGGTAATAAAATAAATCTATTTGCAGCAATACCTTCCAGTATTGCAGTTGTATTCCATGCAATTATAATTTTTGACTGCTCTATTAATTTGTGTCCTACACCAAAATATTGCACTTGAATATTTTTTGGTAAATTTGAATATTGTTTTTTGTTGAATGATTGGCCTGTTTTTACTTTAATAATAATTGAGGCTTCAGGATTATTTAAAGCAAATTTTTTTAAAATTTTTAATGTTTTTAGATGTAGAAAATTCCAGGTAAATTTCGAGTTATACTTTTTATGAACTTTTAGATCTTTAAAGATTTTGTTTCCATATATTTTAATAAATAGATTTGGCAGACCTCTTTCATTTTCAATTGCATAATACAAAATTTGATTCTTAGGTACTACCTTTTTAAAAACAAAGCTTTCATTTAGTCTAGCACAGCCAATAACTTTAATATCATTTTTATTTGCATAATTTGATTCTATTAGAAATTTTTTTGCATAATTTGAGTAAACAGCTATTTTGTATCCATTAAATTTTTGATTAATTTTTTTTAAAAAATGTATTAAATATTTAATTTCTGTTTCACTTAATACGCTCTCTTTATATAATAATAAAAATGGTATTTTTAACTCTTTGCATGCCTCAGCCATTCCTATTTCTTCTTTGAATTCAAAATTAAAACCAATAAAAGAATTAAAATAGTACTTTTTTTTTAATATTTTTAAAAATTTAATTAAAAATTTTTTATATTGAATTCTTTTCCCTTTTCTTTCTTTTGAATAAAATTTATCAGAATCACTATATTCTTGTTTATCAAATATAGTTCTAAATACAGTTATCAAAAAAATTCTAGGACAGACTAAATATAAATTATTCTTATTATATTTTTTTTGACTTTCTATTACGTCATCAATTCCACCAGATTTACTTAAAATAATTATTTTTGATTTAATTTTATTCTTTGGAAGTATAGATTTAATTTTTGATAGACTGAAAATAAATAACAAGCACAGCAAATTAAAAGCCCTGTATTTTACTAAATATGGGATAAATATTTTTATTATTTTAATTTTTAAAAAAAAAAATATATTTTTCACAGATCCTTTTAATAAGAATAATAATTCTTGTCACTAAAATTTTAATTTCAAAATAGTATAGCTCGTTAATGGTAAGAATTTTAAAATATTCATTTTTTTATTTATGTGATATATTTTTAATTATTTTATCAATATTAAATTAATTAATATCATGACCATAGAAAACAAATATTTATATGTAGGATGTGGCAACCACAGAATGTCTGGTTTTACACATGTTGAAATTAATATTGGAAAACAGTTTAAAAAGGGAGGTAATGTTGGCCCTCCGGATATACTTGCTGACATAACTCGTCATATTCCATTAAAAGATAATAGTGTAAATTTAATTTTTTCTCGTGCAACATTAGAACATCTTACTTATTATGAACTGATAAATCATTTTTTAGAATGTCATCGTCTGATTAAAAAAGATGGCTTCATAAGAATGACAGTGCCTGATATGGATATTATGATTAATAATTATCTGAACAAGGAAGAAGATATAGAATTAGCAAAATTAGAGTCAGAAATTTCTCCATCTGAACCTATTGAGAATCACACAGATTTATTTATTAGCCGTGTACTTTATCATGATCATTATTATTTACATAATTATGATACTCTGAATAGAGCTTTAAAAAAGACTGGTTTTACAAATATTAAAAAAGTAAAAGCTGGCGAAACTCAGATTAATGAAATTAAAGATGAGTTATATAAAGCTGAAAAAGATAGAGATAAATCGGAAATACTTTTAGAAGCACAAAAATTAGACGACAAACCAATTATATCTCGTTATCCCGAAAAAAAAAATAAAAGATTAATTCTTAGATTGCTTGAAGAAATATTTAATATAAAAATAACTAGACATAATAAACGTAAACCTGCTTTTCCAACTCGTTTATGGTTTTTAGAAAAATTTAGAAATCTCAAATAAAGTAAGAGCCAAGGTTCATTTGTGATACTTTGGAAGTAGAACAATATTGTTATAAAAAAATATACTTCTGATAATTAAACAGATTTATTTCCTTGAGCCTTAAAATACTCACAATATGAATGATAATAAAATTAACAACAACGATTTAAAAACTATATAAACGTATAATGCAATCTTTTAGAAAATTATTATATTTTCTTACACCAAGTGAGCGTAAGAATGCTGCATTTTTATTATTGATGATCCTGATTATGGCGTTAATAGATACTCTTGGTGTGGCATCAATTTTACCTTTCATGGCAGTTCTAACAAGCCCTGATATTATTGAAACAAATAAATTCTTAAATATTATGTTTCAAAAATCAAGAATATTTGGAATTGAAAATAATCAAGATTTTATTTTTGTATTAGGACTATTAGTATTTTTATTATTAGTCCTATCTCTTTCTATGAGAGCAACTACAGCTTATTTTCAAATTAGATTTGTTCAAATGAGGGAATATAGTATCACAAAAAGATTAGTTGAAGGATATCTCAATCAACCATACAGCTGGTTTTTGAATAGACACAGTGCTGATATTGGAAAAAATATTTTATCAGAAGTTAGTGGGATAATCGGAAGTGGCATAAAACCTATTTTAGAAATTATTGCAAAAGGTATTGTTGCAATTTCTATTATAACATTGCTTGTCTTAACAAATCCAAAACTAGCATTTATTGTAGGTTTTTCTTTAGGAAGTACTTACATTATAATTTTTTATTTTATAAAAAATTACATTAATAAAATTGGAAAAAAACGTTTTATAAGTAATGAGTTACGATTTAAATCAATAATTGAAGCATTTGGTGCTGCAAAGGAAGTTAAGTTAGGGAGATTAGAGGAAGTTTATATTAAGCGCTTTTCAGATCCTGCTTACATTTATGCAAAGTCTCAGTCTTCAGCATTTGTTATGTCGCAATTTCCAAGATTTATTTTAGAGGCAGTAGCATTTGGAGGTGTTTTACTATTGATACTATTTATGATGCGGCAATCAGGAAATTTTAATTCTGCCTTACCTATATTGAGTTTATATGTATTTGCTGGCTATCGTTTGATGCCCGCGCTACAACAAATTTATAGCGCCTTTACCCAAGTTACTTTTGTTGGTCCAGCACTTGAAAAGTTATATGAAGAAATTAAAAGTCTTAAAACTTTTGATAAAAACAAAAATAACACTTTTTTGCCATTTAATAAGGAAGTCTCTTTAAAAGAAGTTAATTACAATTATCCTAATTCATCCAGGACAGCTTTAAAAAATATAAATTTAAATATTCCTATAAATTCAAAAGTTGGATTGGTAGGAACTACAGGAAGTGGCAAGACAACAACCGTTGATATAATACTTGGATTGCTTGAGCCTCAAAAAGGAACTTTAGAAGTTGATGGACAAATTATTACTAAAGATAAAATAAGCTCTTGGCAAAAGTATATTGGTTATGTTCCACAACATATTTACCTTGCTGATGATACAGTTGCATCCAATATTGCTTTTGGAGTGCAGCCTGATCAAATTTCTATGAAAGCGATTGAAAAAGCTTCTAAAATTGCAAATTTACATGAATTTGTCATAAATGAATTACCTAAAAAATATGAAACCACAATTGGTGAACGTGGAATAAGATTGTCAGGAGGACAAAGACAACGTATAGGAATTGCAAGAGCATTGTATCACAACCCTAATCTATTAATTTTAGATGAAGCAACTAGTGCTCTTGATAATCAAACTGAAAAAATAGTTATGGATGCTGTAAATAATCTTAAAAATGATCGTACAATAATTATAATAGCTCATCGTCTTAGCACAGTAAAAAATTGTGATAAAATTTTTATGTTGGACAAAGGTAAATTAAAGCACGAGGGTACTTTTGAAGAGTTGCTTAAGACTAGTGATAAATTTCGTATGAATGCTAATAATTAATTAAAGAAATGAGATAAATTAATAATATTTTTAAATGATAATTAAAAAAAAATTGATGGAAATAATTCACACACACTTTCCTAATGCTGATAGTGATACAGATAAATGGCAAGAAATTTTGAAAAATCCAAGCAGAGATCCATCTGTTCCACACTTATTTAATTCGGTTAAATATTTTGTTGCCTATTTTTCAAATAATGAATCATTAAACTTATCTTTTGTTTTGTATGAAAAAAAAGAAGCTGTAGGTATTATGCCTCTTATGGTGCACAAAGATGAGGATAATAATTGGGTTTTAAGTAGTAATGGTATGGATATAGTAGAGCCAATTTTTAAAAAATCTTTTGAAAAAAAATCAAAAAAAAAATTTGAGACAAAAATAATAAATTTGATTTTTGATTTATCTAAGGAACTTAAAATAAAAAAATGTCGATTCACAAACATGCAACTTTTTAGTTTATCACACTGGTATACAAAGCTTCTAGAATTAGCTGATGAGATATTAACTGGTCATTTTCTTTTTATTGATTTATCATTAAGTATTAAAGAAATAAAATCAAGATTTAGAAAAAGTTATAAATCTTTAATTAACAAAGAATTAAAAGTTTGGAATATCCAAGTTCACGAAAATCCATCAAACGAATTATTTGATAGTTTTAGATTATTACATAAATCAGTTGCAGGTAAAAGCACTAGGCCAACTGAAAGTTGGAATATGCAAAAAGAACAGATTGAATGTAAACAGTCTTTTTTAGTAACAGCATCTGATAATGACAATCACTTAGTCGGAGCTGGACTATTTGCTTATTCTAAAAATTTGGCGGAATATATGTCTGGAGCTTATAACCGGGAACTTAATACACCTTGCAGTCATGCTATACAAATGAGGGCTATAGAAACATTGAAAGAAAAGGGTTTAAAATGGTATGAATTAGGCCAGAAATACCTAACTATCGATAAAAATAAAAATCCAGCAACAAAAAAAGAATTATCAATAGTACATTATAAGGAAGGTTTTGCTACACATACATTGGCTCGACAATATTTAATAATCAATATTCCAAATTAGATGGAATTAATATTTTATAAAAAATTTTTTAATTAATAAGATTGATTTTTAATTTTTGAAAAAATTCATAAATAATTATAAAACCTATTATTTGACTTATAGTACTTAATGTCAGAATTAGAATAAATCTATAATTTTACATTTTTATTTTAATTTAATGACATTTTTCACTTGTTTGATAAGAATTAAAAAATTAATAATTAATAAATGTTTAAAAACTCATCTATTTTAATTACAGGTGGAACAGGCTCTTTTGGCCATAGTTTTGTAAGACTTACACTCAAAAAATATAAACTAAGGCGTTTAGTAATATTTTCTCGTGATGAGATGAAACAATGGGAGATGGAAAAACTATTCAAAGATGACTCTAGAGTGCGTTTTTTTATTGGAGATGTGCGTGATAAAGATAGGCTTCATCGGGCTTTACATACCATAGACTTTGTTGTGCATGCGGCAGCAACTAAAATTGTTCCATCTGCTGAATATAATCCATTTGAATGTATTAAAACTAATGTAATTGGAGCCATGAATTTAATTGATGCTTGCATTGATCAAAAAGTAAAACGTGTTGTCGCTCTTTCAACTGATAAAGCCAGTAGTCCAATAAATCTTTATGGAGCAACAAAGTTAGCATCAGACAAATTATTTATAGCAGGCAACTCATCTTATGCGGGTGGCCATAAAACATCTTTTTCTGTAGTAAGATACGGGAATGTGATGGGTTCACGTGGGTCTATAATACCATTTTTTTTATCATTAAAAAATCAAGAAACACTTCCAATCACAGATACATGTATGACACGTTTTATGATTTCCTTAGAACAGGGAGTTCAGTTAGTATGGCATGCGTTTCAAGACATGTTGGGAGGCGAAATTTATGTTAAAAAAATTCCTTCAATGAAAATTACAGATATTGCAAAAGTTATTGCCCCAAAAGCAAATCATCAAATTATTGGAATTCGCCCAGGTGAAAAATTACATGAACAGATGATTAGTAATGATGATAGTTATTCTACTTACGAATATGCAGATTATTATAAGATTTTGCCTATGATTAATGAATGGGGAGTAGATAATTTTCGAATAAAGAGAGGAAAAAAAGTTCCAGAAGGTTTTGTTTACAAGAGCGATAGTAATAAAGAATGGATGACAAAAACAGAATTAAAAAAATGGATAGATAAAAATAAATATTATATTGGTAGATATTAATCTTAAGATCTATGAAAGAGATATCAAATAGTGTAAAAAGCTTAAATCATATAAAAGTATATAATCAAAAATCTTCTAAATTTAAAAATGCTAAAAGCATTTAAAATAAAATGATAATAAATATTGTAAAAAAATTATTTCCTTTTGAATATTCAATTTGTGGTAAGGGAAATGATGAGGCTATTAAAGTTTTTAAAAAATACCTAAATTTTAAAATACATTCTTTTAATAGTGGTAAATCATTAAATGGATGGACTATACCTCATTCTTGGTTTTTAAAAAAAGGTTTGATATTTGATCAAAATCGCAAAATTATTTTTGACGCTTCTAAAAAGAATTTTGGAGTACCAGTTCTCTCTAAATCATTTAAAGGAAAAATATTATTTAAAAATTTAAAAAAAAAAATTTTTTTTTCAAAACATAAAAAATTTACACCGTATAATTGGACAAACCTTTATCGGAAAAATTTTATAGATTGGGGATTTTGCATGAACAAAATTGAACTTAGCAAATTTAAAGAAAATTTTTATCATATCGACCTAATTACAAAAACTCAAAAATCAAAGATGAAAGTTTTAGATTATACTTTGAAAGGCAAAAATAAGGAAACAATAATAATCAACGCTCACAATTGTCATCCATATCAAGCAAATGACGATATTTCTGGCTGTGCAGTTGGAATAGAACTTTTTAAAAGACTAAATAAAATAAAAAATAGAAAATTTACTTATAAATTAGTAATAGCTCCAGAAATTTTAGGCCCCTTGTTTTGGTTGAAGAAAATTGGGAATAAAAAAAAACATTTAAAATATTGTATTTTGTTAAAGTCAGTTGGAAATAATAATTTAATTAAACTGCAACATTCGAGTGATCGAAATAGTCAAATTGATGTTGTGGCACTTCAAGAAATAAAAAAATTAAACTCTAAATTTGTAAAAGGTAATTTTAGAGAAATTTATGGTAATGATGAAATAGTATTCGACGCTCCTGGTTATGGTATAAAAACTGTAACTTTAACAAGAGTACCTTTTAAAGAATACCATACTGATGGTGATACACCTGATAAGATTTCTGAAAAAAAATTGCGAAATGTATTAAAACTTTTAGAAAATATAATTAAAAATTTTGAAAGACAAACCAGATTTAAATGTAATTTTGATGGAATGATATCTTTATCAAATAAAAAATATAATTTATATAGAAGAGCAGAGGCTCCAGGTATTGATAAAAATAAATACTCATTAAAATTAAAAAAATGGAACATATTAATGAATAATTTACCAAATTTATTAAATAGTTTTTATAGTGTAGAACAAATTGCAGACATCTATAAATTACCGAGAAAAGAAGTTCTTAAATACTGCTTAGAGTGGAAGAACAAAAAATTATTAAAAATTTTTTAAACTAAAATTTCTGGTGTACTTTTGATTTTTGGAGATATTTGATATCAGTATTAAATCTTTCACCAACTTTTAATTGTTTAATGTTATTATTTTTTGAAAAGTTATAAGTCGCAATAAAAATTCCACCTTTAGCACATATATATAATTTATTTTCAAAAATATTTGTAATGATACCAGATGTGAAACTATGAAAATTATTTTTCTTGTATATTTCAGCATTTTTTAAATATATTTTTTTTTTATTCAAAAAAGTTTGACCACCTGGATAAGGATCACTAAAAGCATTAATAAATTTAACAATTTCACTAATATCTAAATCCCAATTAATATAAGAGTTAATTTTACTTATCAAGCGGGGAAATAAAATTGAATTTTTTTTACTTAATTCTCTAAGATTAAATGAACTACGATTATTTATTTTATTCAGAAATGTTACTAAAAATTGTAACTCTATTTTACACGAATACTTAAAATAATCTTTTGGAGTAAGTAATTTTTTTGGATATCTATAATGTTTTTTTAAAAAGTATTTATTTGTATCTTTGTATCCTTGTATAGTATTATCATTAACATTTTGTAAAAAACATCCTCCATCTCTATTTTCATTTAAAATCATCCATGTGTAATGTGCTCCTCCTCTGTATGCTGGCATGGGGATACCCATAAAATCCACTAAATTGGGTTTCATTAATTTTAGTAATTTAGCTTTGTATTTCCAGGGTTGACCTATTCCAATACCTAAAGATTTTTTAGTGAATATTTTTTCTATAAATTTATTTTTATTTATATCTTCTGTTATATGAAAATTAATTTTATTTTTTTTAAATTATCTTTTAAACTTAAATTATTTATTAAAATATCATTAAGTTGTCTCTTGTTTGTAAAATAGTTAAATTTAATTTTTTTTTTTTGTAGTAATTTTAAAAATTCTAAAACAAGTTGTGATCCACCAAAGACTACTATATGATTTGATTTAATGAATTTCATATCTTTTAACTTTGAATAATTACTATATATGAATCAAATTACACTAAAAATAATTAAATGAAAAAAAAACTAAATATTAAACTTAAGGAATTAAACCCAAATCTTGTTTCAAACAAATATATAGAATGGATGAATAATTATGAGGTTACAAAACTTACTGAACAAAGATTTTTAAAACATACAAAGAAAAATGTAACTAATTTTGTTAAAGAAAAAAAGAAAGCAAAAAATGAATATCTATTTGGTATCTTTTATTTGCAAAATAAAGCAACTCATATAGGTAATATAAAACTTGGACCAATAAATAATTATCATAAATTTGCAGAAATATCTTATCTTATTGGAGATCTTAAATTTCAAAATAAAGGTTTAGCAACTAAGGCAATTGAAAAGATTTTAATTCTAGCTAAAAAAAAATATAAATTAAAAAAAATTGTAGCTAGTTTATATTCAAATAATATTGCCTCACAAAGAGTTCTTGAAAAAAATAAATTTAAGTTAGAGGGCAAGATTAAAAAAAAATTTGTTTTTAAAAACAGAAGATTGGATCAATTAATTTTTGGTAAATTAATTTAGTAATTAATAATGAAAAAATGTTCAACTTGTTTGCTGCCTGAAACTCATGAAACTATTGCTTTTGACTCAAGGGGTACATGTAATATTTGTGCGCAAAATGTGGTTAAAGAAGAAAAAATCGATTGGAAAATAAGAAAAGAAGAATTGAAAAAACTTATATCTGAACATAAGGGTAAATACGAATATGACTGCATTATTCCATTTAGTGGAGGTAAGGATAGTACATGGGCTTTATATTACTTAATAAAAGAATTTAAAGTAAACCCTCTTGTTGTAAGATTTGATCATGGCTTTTTAAGACCAAACCTTGAAAAAAATGTAAAGAAAGTTTCAAGGGAACTTGGATTTGATATGATTAGTTTCACACCTAATTGGAAAATTGCTCAAAAGTTAATGTTAAAATCTTTTTTAGACAAAGGAGATTTCTGTTGGCATTGTCATACAGGAATTTTTTCCTACCCTATGTGGATTGCAATTGAAAAGAAAGTACCATTGGTTTTTTGGGGAGAGCAATCAGCAGAGTATACTGCTTATTATTCTTTTGATGATACCGAAGAGGTAAATGAAGAGAGATTTAATAGATATATTAATTTGGGTATAACATCTGAAGATATGTTTTTAAGATTGGATGGAGCAATTCCTCTCAGTCAATTAAAACCATTCACTTACCCAAATCTTCAAGATTTAAAAAAACTGAATTATAAATCTGTATGTTTAGGCTCTTACATACCCTGGAATCCAAAAAAACAGTCTCAAATTATAATGCAAGAACTTGGTTGGAAAGGAGATGAGGTTGAAAATGTTCCGCCAGAGTACAACTACGAAAAAATTGAATGTTATATGCAGGGAGTAAGAGATTATATAAAATATATTAAAAGAGGCTATTCCAGACCATCACATTTGTCAGCAATTGATTTAAGAAATAAGGAAATTTCTATCGATGAAGCAAAAGAGAATATTAAACTTTATGAGGGAAAAAAACCAGCGAGTTTGGATATTTTTTTAGAATTTATAGGATTGAGGGAAGACGAGTTTTATGAAGTTTTGAAAACCCACGAAATTTCACCTCATAAGTTTGACTTAGAAAACATAAGTAATGGAAAAAAACTTCACGATTTTGATGTATGGGAAAGATCTGGAAAAATGGACAGAGAAGAGGCTTTAAAAATATTAAAAGATTGGAAAAAAAATAATTAAAATGTTGAAAAAAAGAATTATCCCAAAATTCTTATTTCAATTTAGAAATATTAATGGAACATTATTACCTACTTTTGTCATTTCTAAAAGGTTTTCTGAATTTAAGATAATAGGAAGCGTCATTCCTCAGGCAAAAATTTATGAGGCTCAATTAGCTGATGAGCTAATGATTTTAAATATAGAAGACAAACAATGTTCTAAAGATAAAGAATTTTTAAGATTTTTAAAGAAATTTTCAGAACAAATTTTTATGCCTTTAACTGTAGGTGGAGGAGTTAGAACATTAAAATGTTTTGAAAATTTATTAAATAATGGTGCTGATAAAGTATTTGTAAATAGCGAAGCAATAAAAAGTCCTAATTTAATTAAGTTAGCTTCTGAGAAGTTTGGGTCTCAATGTGTAGTCTTAGGAATAGATTTTAAAGAATTAGAAAAAAATAAATTTTTAGTTTTTTCAAAAGGTGGAAAAGTAAACACAAATCTAGATCTTATTGAGTGGACCAAAAGATGCGAAAATTTAGGAGTAGGAGAAATAGTAATGAATGACATTGAAAGAGATGGAACAAGCAATGGACTTAACATAAAAGTAGCTAAAAAAATTTCAGAATTTTTAAGCATTCCATTAATATTTTCTGGAGGTTGTGGACTAGCATCACATTTTGTAGATGGATTTAAAAAAACTAAAATAGATGCAATTTCCGCAGCAACTTTTTTTGCAAATAAGGATCAAAATATCTTTCAACTAAGATCACAAATTTTGAATTCAGGAATAGATTTAAGACAAGTGTGAAAAATCAAAATATAAAAATTATTGATATGGGTCTAGGAAATATAAACTCTATTTCTAAATGTGTTCAATTTTTGAATTATGAATTCCAAATAATTAAAGATCCATCTTATTTAGAGGAAGACTGTAAAATAATTTTTCCAGGTGTAGGAAGTTTCAACCATGCGATGAAGTTGTTGGAAGCTGGTGAATGGATAGAATCTTTAAAATATCAGGTCTTAAAAAAAAAAAAAGATGTTTTTAGGCATATGTTTAGGAATGCAATTAATGGCAACTAAAGGCTACGAAAATAATATTGAATGTAATGGTTTAAATTTTATCAACGCTGAAGTAAAAAATCTAAAAAAAATGGGGTGTAATCTCAAAGTTCCTCATACAGGGTGGAATGGAGTAAATATTATAAATAAAAATGATATTTTAAAAGATATTTCTAATTTATCAGATTATTATTTTAATCACAGTTATGTAGTTGTGCCAGATAATAATAATATAGTAGTGACTACTACAAGTCATACAATTGAATTTGCTTCAATAATAAATTATGAAAATATGTATGGAATGCAATTTCATCCAGAAAAAAGTAGTAATGCTGGAAAAACACTTTTAAAAAATTTTTTGTCCTTATAAATAGCTATATAAAAAATAGGTTAAATAAATCTCAGCAACTACTTTATTTTTTTTAAAATTTCTTTTCTTAAAGGTTCGCCTTGACTTATTTTTAAAGGTGATTTTTTGTTTAATATTAGATTGTAATATTTTGGTGGAAGACCGTAGCCTGGTCTAATAACTCTGATGTTATTTTCTGAAAACTTTTCACCTTTTTCTATATTTTTAGTCGTAAATATTGATCTTCTAAAAATTTTAGATTTATTTTCACTTTTATTTCTAAAAAAAATACTCTTACCTAATAGTTTAAAGGCTATATCAATGTCTTCTCTTAATTTTTTTATTTCTTTTCCTTTTAATGAAAAATCAATGTCAAATCCATCTTTTTGATTTTCTAATGCTATATGTTTTTCTATAACCTCTGCTCCACTTGCAATAGCCGCAATTGCAACCCTATTATCAGTAGAGTGGTCTGATAATCCAACTTTACATTTAAACTTATCTTTTAATATTTTGATATTTTTTAAATTAAAGTCACTAATTGATGATGGATAATTACTTACACAATACAAAAGAGTTATATCTTTTGCACCATTTTTTCTTGCTGTTTTAACAGTCATTTTAATTTCATCTAAATTTGCCATGCCTGTCGAAATTATAATCGGCTTTTTTGTTTGAGACACTTTCTTAACTAAATTAAGATCAGTCATTTCAAATGAGGCAATTTTATAAACTGGACAATTTAATTTTTCTAAAAAATCTACCGCAGAATTATCAAAAGGTGTACTAAATATTTTTATACCTAAGGATTTTCCATATTTAAAAAGCTCTTTATGCCATTTAAGAGGTGTATGCGCCTCATTATATAAATCCCAAAGATTATAACCTTTCCATAATCCATCTTTAATTTTAAAATACCTTTTATCTGATTTAATAGTCATTGTATCAGCGGTATAGGTTTGAAGTTTTACGAAATCTGCTTTGTTGTCATAAGCACATTTAATTAATTTTTTTGCAAGTTTAAAATTTCCACAGTGGTTTGCTGAAATTTCAGCAATTAATATTGGTTTCATATATTACTTAATAAATTTAACAAATTTTTTTACTTATTTTATTCTACCAATCTATTTAAATAAAAACTTTCAGCAAACTTTACCCCACAACTTACTCCTCTTACACTTGCTAAAGATTTAATACCAACTAAAGATCTGCTGTGGGGGTAATTTCTAAGTTCTTTTTTATAGAATTTAATTAGATTAATCTTTTCATTAATATGTTTTGAAATATCTATAAAATAATTTGGTTGGAAACTTTTATCTTTGTATAATGCCCAATCAGTGCTCGATGGCACTTCAAAACTTAGAATTTTTTTTACACTTAGTTTGTTAATAGGTCTACATGCTGTAATTACTGCATCAAAAGTTCTTTTATGGTCAATGTTAAGACAATGTGAATAATGAGTAAAAATTGTAGTTGGCTTAAGAACGTGTATTTTTTTTTCAATTTTTTTAATGATTTTTAATAATGGTATTTTATCCATTTGATTGTCCGGAAAATTGAAAAAAGTTGGTTTAGGAATTGATAAGTATCGAAATAGCTTTAAACATGAATTCTTTCTTTGTTTAATCTCTTTTTTTTTATTTTTTCCTCTAGAAGATACTCCATTAGTCATAAAAATTACATGTATTTCATTTTCAGATTTTAATTTTGCTATAGTTCCTCCACAACCAAGAATTTCATCATCTGGATGAGCAGCCACAACTAGAATTTTATTATTTTTCATTTTTTGTAATTTTGACCTTTGCATTGATAATTTTATTTTTTTTTTCAATATCATTAAATGTAATTTTAAATTCTTTCAATTTAATAAATGCTTTAGGGTAGTCTGGAGCATCAAGCATTCTTAGAAAATTATACATATTAGTTATTGTTTTTATTTTAGATATATTTATTTCACTTTCATGAGGTTTTCTTCTTTTAAAAAATGTAGGTTTACCAATCTGTTTTTTAAATATAATTTTATGTTTTTTAGTCAATTTTTTTATCATATTAACAGATTGAAATTCCATTTTTTTCAAAATTGATTCCGCACTACCATTCAACAAAAAATTTTGCTTCATACATATTGGTCCTGAATCTAATTCTTTACTTACTTTAAATGCAGAAATTTTTGTTTTTTTTATATTTCTTAAAATTTGGTTTTGGATTGGGCTACCACCCCTTCCATTAGGTAAATCGGCCAAATGAAACTGAATACATATATATTTTTCGTATACATCTTTTGGAATTAATTTTGACCAGTGAATAAAGAAAATTATTTTTGGATTTATATCATTAATTTTATTTTTATCTAATTTTTGTAAAACTTTAATTTTTTTGTTTAAATTTTTAAAATTATTATTGTCCCATTTTTTTTTTGTAATTATAATAAAATTCATTTTTTTGAAATTTTAATAATATATTTTTTTTTATATATTTTAAAAAATGCTGGATAATTTTTATTGTCAGAAACTCTTAGTAAATTGAATTGACTTTTGATACTTTGATTTATATCTAATTTACTATCACTTGGAATTCTTTTTCGATACAAAGAACTTTTTCCAGTTTGTTTTTTTCCAATCGGTATTTTCTTATTTTTATAATAATATTTTATAAATTTTTCTAAAAGTTTTAAATTTTCTATAAGTTGAATTTTTTTTATTTCATTAAATAGTAAATCTTTTTTAATTTTTATTTTTTTTTTAAAATATACAACACCATTATCAATTTTAGGGTCAGCTTCAATTAAAGAAAAAAATACTTTATCTTTTTTTTCTAGAATTTGCCAAGTTAAAGGAGACATTCCTTTTCCCTCAGGAAGTTTAGATTCATGTGGTATCAAATTTGTTTTAGAAAATGATAGAAATTTTTTTGGAATTATTTTGAAGTAACTAAAAATAATGTTTATATCATAATTTTTTTTAAGATTTTTATGTTTATCAAAAAATTTTATTGTATTTGTGTATTTTTTAAGCCTAAATTTGATATAACTTTTGTATTCATTAGCCCACGAAGATTTACTAATTAATATTTGTATTTTCATTATATTTGATTATATACCCCTAATATGTCTTCAAATAAGAAATATCTAACTATTATTTCACAGATTGAAAAAATAAGATCTAAAAATAATGTTAATTGGATGAATATTTTACGTCTAGCTTTTAAATTGGACCCAATTTCTGCAAAAAAAATAATGAAAAAAATAAATTATGATGATAAGAAAATTTCTAATCTTTTGTCTAAATTGGGCAAATAACTAATAACTAAACGAAATAAAAATTATCATTTATAATTTTATACAAAATAAGTTAAAATTAATTGCACTCATCACTATTTTTTTATGAAACCAAAAAGTGATATCGCAATTTTTCTAGCCGCTAGATCTGGATCTAAAAGATTACCAAACAAACATTTTTTAAAAATCAATTCTAGATTGAGATTTATAGATTTGTGCATTTTGAGACTAAAACAAACAAAATTTGTTAATAAGATTTTTTTGTGTACCACTAAAAAGAGAGAAGATGATAAATTTAAAAAAGTATGCAATCTTCACAAAATAGAATTGTTTAGAGGTAGCACTAATAATGTTGCAAAAAGAATAATTGATTGCGCCAGGAAAAATTCGATTAAAATAATTATTAGAATTACTGCAGACTGTCCTATAATAGACCCTAAGCTCATTGATGAATGTATTAAATTACACCTTAAGAAAAAAAGTGACTACACTTCAAATGTACTAAAGCTCTCATTTCCTGATGGTTTAGACGTTGAGCTAATAAATATAGATACATTAATAAAATCACAAAAAGTATCTAAAAGCCTGTTGAATAAAGAACATGTAACTTATTTTATACGAAGGTCAAAGTCTTTCAAAAAAAACAATTTATTGAATGGCGTTGATTATTCAAATAGAAGATGGACTTTAGATAATTTAAAAGATTATTTTTTTTTAAAAAAAGTTGCCAAATTTTTTTGGCCAAATATTTATTTTTCCTGGGAAGATTTAATAAGAGCTGAAAAAAAAAAAAATTTTTTAATTAATATTAAAAATAGAAAATATGAACAAAGTTGATTTTAAAAAAAAAATTATAATTGGGACTGCTAATTTTACTCAAAAGTATGGAGCAGATTTAACAAAAGTAAATTTAAATGAAATTAAAACAATTTTAGAGATAGCGAAAAAAAATAAGATTTATAATTTTGATACAGCTGAATCATATCTACAGAGTAAAAAAGTTTTTAAAAAAATAGATAAAAAATTTCAATTTTTTTCTAAAATTAAACCTAGTTTAAAGTGGGTATCATTAGAATTTTGTCAAAAAAAAATAGAAGATCATTTAAAAATCATAGATAGAAAAAATTTTAAGACAATACTTTTTCATGATACTAAAATTCTGTTTAGTAAAAATGGAAAAAAAATTTATAAAAATTTAGAAGAATTAAAAAAAAGAAAATATTTCAAAAAAATTGGGATATCAATCTATGATATGAATAATTTAAATTTTCTTACTACTAACTATAATTTGGATGTTGTTCAATGCCCGTACAATATTTTAGATAAAAGAATATTGAAAACAGGATGGTTTGATAAGTTAAAATATATGAGTATAGAGACTCATGTAAGATCTATATTTTTACAGGGTTTGTTAGTTAATAAATTGGTCTATAAAAAAAAATATTTCAAAAAATGGAAAAAATTTTTTTTTGATTGGTTCAAAGATTTAGAAAATAATAATATCTCACCAATTGATTATTGTTTAAGTGATTTATTAAAAAATAATTTTGATAAAATTGTAATTGGTATTAATAATTCTCAAAACCTAAACGAAATTTTAAATTTTAAAAATATAAATAAAAGTAATATGATAAAGTTAAACATAAATGATACAAAACTCATAGATCCCAGGAATTGGAAATAATATGAAAATTAAAAATAAAAATAATAAAGATTTATATACGCTTGCTAAATTAATTATTCCTGGTGGTACGACTTTATTTTCAAAGAGATCAGAG
>MDTB01217439.1_pt1 | contig 23396 bp, 20 predicted proteins | sample 811161 | NCBI WGS metagenome assembly MDTB01 (sample SAMN05326650, study PRJNA326480) | marine metagenome | isolation source: seawater | place: Mediterranean Sea | collected 2009
ATAAAAAATAAAGTTTATGACAGGTAAAAAATTTAATTTAAAAATTGAAATGCAAAATTTGCTTAAAAACGGAAAATATTTTGCAAAATATAATAGAAATATTAAAAAATCAAAATTTGATGAGACCTACCATAATTCAACTGTAGACCCTGATGGAAAAAAAAGAAAACTTATCTATGAAAGAGAATATAAATTAAAACAATTAAAACATGTAACAAGATATTTAAGTAAGAATAAACCTGGAAAAATTTTAGATGTTGGTTGCGGGCATGGATGGTTACTTTCTAGCTTAAATTTCAAATGGAATAAATTTGGATTAGACGTAAGTTCTTTTGCATTAAAATCAGCATCTAAGTATTCTAAAACTTTTTTAGGCGACATAAATAATATTAAAGAAAAAAATTTTGATTATATTACTGCTTTACATGTTATAGAGCATATTTTCGAACCATCGAAATTTATCAAAAAGATTCATAAAATTTTAAAAAAAAAAGGAACGCTAGTAATCGAGACACCTAATTTTGATAGTGCTGCTGCCAGACGGTACGGTAATAATTTCCGTTTATTAAAAGATAAAACTCATGTAAGCCTTTTTTCAGAAGACTCATTAATTAGATTTTTACGAGACAATAAATTTAAGATTTTTAAGATCGAGTACCCTTTTTTTGAAACTCCTTTTTTTAACAAAAAAAATTTATTAAAGATTTTAACTAAAAAACAAGTATCACCACCTTTTTATGGATCTGTTATAACATTATTTTGCAAGAAGTGTTGAGATGAAAAGAAAAACCAAAGTTATTGCTATCATTCCAGCAAGAGGAGGCTCTAAAAGTATAAAATATAAAAACTTGGCTTTGCTAAATGGAAAACCTTTAATTTATTATTCAATTAAGTCAGCAATAAAATCTAAATTAGTTGATAAAATAATTGTTTCAACTGACAATAAAAGAATTAAGTCTGTTGCTTTAAAGTATGGTGCCGAAGTACCATTTTTAAGACCAAAAAATTTATCTGGTGATAAAGTTTTAGATTATCCGGTTATAAATCATGTTCTAAAAAAATTAGAGTTAAATACACTTAAACATAAAGATATTATTATAATTTACCTGAGACCAACTCAGCCATTAAGAAGTTCAAAAGAGATAGATAAAGTAATTAATTTTATAATAAAAAGAAATGATGTTGATTGTGTTAGAAGCATTCGTAAATCAGTTTATCCTCCATACTGGATGAAAAAATTGGTAGGTAAAAAAATTTTAACGCCATTAATTAACAATAAAAATTTTATAAAAACGGCCAGAAGACAGGATTTACCTGACGCATATATGTGCGATGGATATGTAGATGCAATTAAGATCGGAAGCTTGATTAAGAATAAATGTTTCCCCCCAAAAAAATGTCATGCCATTATGTCGGACTCAAAATATTTTATAGACATAGATAATAAAGTAGATTTAGCCTTAGCAAATATGATACTCAAATCAAATGAATAAAATTTTTTTTATATCGGAAATTGGTATTAATCATAATGGCGATTTAGAATTGGCTAAGAAGATGATTGAACAGTCGATTCAAGCTGGCGCTGATGCAATAAAATTTCAAAAAAGAGATATAGATCTTGTTTATTCAAAAGAAGAATTGGATAAACCAAGAGTTAGTCCTTTCGGCACAACTCAAAGAGATCAAAAAAAAGGTTTAGAATTTGGCCAAAAAGATTACGAAGAAATAGATAAGTTTTGTAAAGCAAAAGGAACAACATGGTTTGCATCAGCATGGGACTTAAATAGCCTTAATTTCTTAAAAAAATTTGATCTAAAATACAATAAAATTGCTTCGGCTATGATTGTGGACTCGAATTTTTTAAATGAAGTTGCCAAGCAAAAAAAATATACATTTATAAGCACAGGAATGTCTAGCTTTAAAGATATAGATAATGCGGTAGAAATATTTAAAAAACACAATTGTGCATTTGAACTGATGCACACAATCTCAGCTTATCCTTTTGATGATAAAGAAGCTCAACTTAACTTAATTAATGTTTTGAAGAAAAGATATAATTGTAAAGTGGGATATAGCGGTCACGAAAGAGGAGGATTAGCCATATCTTTTGCTGCAGCCGCACTAGGAGCGACATCTATAGAGAGGCATTTCACTCTTGATAGAACGTCTTATGGTAGTGACCAAGCGGCTTCGATAACCCCAATTGGTTTAAAAACTTTAATAGGTGGTCTAAGACAAATTGAAGAGGCCATAAACCCTCAGATCAAGGAAAAGAAAATTTTAGAAATTGAAATTCCAGTTGCAAAAAAACTTAGAGCTCACATTAAAAAATAATTGAATAAACTTTTTTAAATAAAAAACCGATAATATTTTATTTAAATTAATTAAATTTCCATGAAGTCTTCTAAAATAAAGTCTTTTCTAAGAAATAACATTTATCTATTCCCAATTTTAAAATTTATAATAGATAATTACTTAATTTTTCTTAGATTAAAAGATGTATTAATGATGATGCTACTTTTTTTAATAAAACCAGATTATGTTTATAAATATTCAACTAGAAAATTATTACCACCAAAAAAAAAAAAAATAATGGTTAGTGAACAAGGTGTTTTGCCTTTTGAAATTTATATAAAAAAGAGCAGTAAAATAAAAAAAATTCAGGAGGCTAATTTTGTTGGAACAGGTAAAAGTTTTAATCTTAATTATTTAAAAAAAGCAAATATTCCCACTTTTCTTGTGTCATTTTGGGATACTATTAAAATAGATGAAAATAATAATTTAGTTTATAATCCCCCAAATAATCACTATTCTTATACTTATAATAAAAAACAAAATAATTTAGGTAAATTGAAAGAATTTTATAATGATAATATAATTTATGTTCATAATAGAGAGTTAATAATTAAAAAATTTTCAGAACTTGGACACAAGGTGTTAGCAGTTCAAACATTTACAAAAAAAATAGGTCAAACCCCAAAGCAAGAAAATAAAGTACTACTAAAAGAGTCCTATAAAAAATTGTTAAAAAAAAACAAAATAGATCTTATTTCAGTTATTGATAAGAATTATAAAAATTTTCCAAATGACAAATTTTCTGATTGGGCTCCATGTGGTTCTCTCATACCTTGTTTGAGCGCTATAAATTATATCTCTGAAAAAATTAATATTTATGGCTGGGATTTTTATCTTGATAAATCACCAGAGAAAATCAATTTTATGCAACTTTTTTTAAAAATGTATAACTATAAATTAGATTTAAAAAGATCTAGAAATCATTTTGAGTCAGCATTATTTAATTTTTATTATGGTTATAAATGTTCTAATCTTCCACAATTTAAGAACTATGGAAATACTGGCAAACTTCAAAATCATAGAGGCTTAATAAAAAAAATTGAAAAAGTTATATTTAATTAATGAATAACAAGATTTTTAATATCAACGATTTGGAGAAAGTTTTAGAAAAAAAAAGGCAAAGTAAAAAAAAAATTGCTCTATGCCACGGTGTTTTCGATTTATTGCATTTTGGACATATTCATCATTTTAAAGAGTCAAAACGTAATAGCGATATATTAGTTGTAAGCATTACTCCTGATAAGTTTGTTAATAAAGGACCAGGTAGACCAGCCTTTAGTGAAAAAATACGAGCAATGTCTCTATCAGAGTTAAATATTATAGACTATATAACTATAAACACCGGCCCTTCAGCTGTTAATGTAATAAAAAAACTAAAACCTCATTTTTTTTGCAAGGGAGAAGAATATAAAGATTTTAGCAAAGACATTACTAATGAAATAAAAAATGAAGCAAGAGCAATTAAAAAAATAAAAGGTAAAATATTATTTACAGGTGGAAGAACTTTTAGTTCAAGTAATTTGATAAATAGATACGAAATTTCTGAAAATAATGTCTCAAGCAGTTCGGTGAAAGAAATCAAAAAAGAATATAATTTCAAAAAAATAAAAAATATTTTTCAAGATATAGAAAAGTTGAGAATATTAATAATTGGGGAAATAATAATTGATAAATATGTTTTTTGTGAAGCTTTAGGAAAATCAGGCAAAGAACCAGTTTTAGTTTTGCGAGATAGAAAGACGGAAGAATACTTGGGAGGTGCTGCTGCTATAGCAAGACATATTTCAAACTTTAATAACAATATTACTTTATTTTCCATGATCGGTGCTAAGTCAGAGCATTTAAAAAAAATTAAAAAAAATTTACCAAACAAGATAAAACTTGATCTTTTAAAAAAGAAAAAATCCACTACCATATTAAAAACAAGATTTGTAGACTCTAATAGTCATAATAAAGTTTTAGGAGTTTATAATTTTAATGATGAGATACTTGATAAAAACCAAGAAAAAATTCAAACTCAAAAATTAAAAAAAATTCTTCCAAAATTTGACCTAGTAATTGTTTCGGACTATGGACATGGATTTATTTCAAAATCTATAGCAAAGTTGATTTGTAAAAAATCAAAATTTTTAGCTCTGAACGCACAAATAAATGCTTCCAACATTGGATATCATAGCATGAGGAATTATAAAAATCTGGATTGTGTAATTATAAATCAAAAAGAGTTAGAAATGGAATTTCGAGATAGATCTTCAGATTTAAGAAATTTAATTAAAAAACTTTCAAAAATAAATAATATTGATAATTTAATTGTTACTCAGGGTCGACAGGGAGCAACTTTTTTTGATAGGAAAAAAAATAAATTTCTTCAATCAGATGCTTTTGCAAAAAGAGTAATTGATAAAGTTGGGGCCGGTGATGCATTTTTGTCTTTAACTTCTTTAATTTTGAATTTAAAAAAAGTTAATAAAAAATTAGCGCTACTTATTGGTTCTTTAGCGGCAGCTCAATCAACAGAGGACATCGGTAATAAAAATCCGGTTAATAAAACAACATTACTCAAACATCTAGAGCATATTTTAAAATAAAACATCAATGCTGACTAAAGAAAAACGTCAAAAGTTTTCTGAGAATTTTTCTATTAAGGGAATTCCGTATTTATTTTTTTTATTTAAAAAGTTTTTTTTAAGAATTGATATTTATTTCATTTACCCTTTTGTGTTTTTGATGTGTTTAATCGTAATTTTATTAAGACCAATTTTTTTTATTAGATTTGGTTCTTTATTTACTGCCAAGATCGGACCTTTTTCTTCTCACCCAGAACTTAATTTGTGTGAGAAAGAGCACTTACTACAACCAAAAGATACATTTGATATTTACGGATTAAAAAAACCTTACTTTGTTTGCAACAAACACCTTTTAAAAATGTGGAGAAGGACATTAAGAATTTGGGATCATTCAATTTATTTTTTCAACGTCTTAAGTATCTTACCTGGTGGAAAAAAACATTTAATTAAAACATCTTTATACAGTAGAGATATTCATGGTTTATTAACAAAATCAAAAATAAACCTAAAATTTACTAGCGAAGAGATTCTAGAGGGAGAAAATTTTCTAAAAAAAAATGGACTGGAAAATAAAAAACTAATTTTAATGATTAATAGAAGTCAAAGATATTTAGATGAAGTATATAATTTTAACGTAAATTTTAATTATCATTCGTATAGAAATAATTCTATAGATTTATATGTACCAGCAGCAGAAGAACTAACTAAACTTGGATATCATGTAATAAGAATGGGACATCTGGTTGGAGATAAAATTAAAACTTCAAATAAACAAATCATTGATTACGACAACTTAGGGTTAAGAAATGACTTCCTTGACATTTATTTAGCTTCTAAATGCGAATATATTTTTGGAACTGATACCGGTTATTTTGCAATTCCTGGATGGAACTTTAGAAAACCAATACTTTATGTAAATTTTTCTCAGCTAGAGTTTATTGAGCCTTGGCTTGCCTCTTGGTTAATGATCTTTAAAAAATATTGGTTAATTAAAGAAAAACGTTTTTTAACAATAAAAGAAATTCTGCCTTCAGGTTTTGGAAGGTTTCATAGATCTAACGAATATAAGAATAATGGCATTGAACTAATTAATAATACGAAAAAAGAAATCATAGAAGTAAATTTGGAGATGGTAAAAAGGTTAAATGGAGAATGGATAGAAAGCGATGAAGACAAAGAATTACAAAAACTATTCTGGAAAAATTTTGAAAAAAGTAGTTTACATGGAAATTTTCTGGGAAAGATAGGTTCAAAATTTTTAAAAGAAAATAAAGAATTATTTATAAATTAAAAAATGAAGATAGGTTTTTATTCACAGAACTTTGTAGTTTTAAAAAATTATTGGTCAAACCTTAAAAACAAATTTGATTGTTGGTGGGGAGTGCCTGAAGAAAAATTATACAAAAAGCTTTTAGAGCTTAATGAAAAAAAATTTTCTTATCATTGTGAACCTCATATCAAAAATGAAAACATTAAAGATAAAAATCAATTCATTTCTACTGATAGTTACAATTACCAAAAAAAAATTGCTGAAGAAATTAACCCTGATTTATGGATAGTCGATACACCAAATCTTTTAAATACTTTAAAAAAGAAAGTTCCAAAAGTTCAGGTTTTTCAATCTCTTCCATTAAAAAAACATATTTTTTATGAAAAAAATCTAGATCATGACTTAATTTTATTTCCTGGAAATTATCATAAGGATAAATTTTTGGAAACTTTTAAAATAAAAAATGATGATGAAAAATTTAGAGTTGTAGGTTGGCCAAGAGTTGACGATCTAATTAATGATAAATTTAATAGGGAAAAAATATTAAAAAAACTTAATTTAGACCCCCAAAAGAAAACTGTCATGTATGCTCCTACGTGGGGATGGGGAGAAGGAAATAATTATCTTTTTTGTAGGTGGTTTGATAAAGAAACAGAAATATTTGAAAAACTTTGCAAGTTTGTAACAGAGGCAAATTTAAATTTTATAGTCAGGTTGCATAGTTTATCTTTCAAAACAAATAGCAAGAAACTAATAGAAATTGCTGAAAGGTACGGCGTTTATTGGCAAACAAAAGAAACGTCAAACTTCCAAGATGATCCTAATGAGTTTCTTTACGTGACAGATATTTTAATTAGTGACGTCTCTGGAATAATAACAGAATTTCTTGTTTTAGACAGACCGATAATTTATATAGATCCAGAAAATACAAAAATTTGGCTTGATAGTGATATGCCAAAAAACTTTAGAGCTGGACAAATTATTACAAATTTTGAAGAATTATTAGAAGCAATAAAAAATTCAGTTAAAAATCCAAAGGAATTTTCAAAGATGAGGTTACAAATTTCAAAAATTATTTATTCAAATCTTAATGGTAAAGCATCAATAGAAGCATCGCAAGAAGTAGTAAATTTTATTGAAAAAAAAATAATAAAAAAATGAATATATTAATCACAGGAGCGAATGGAGCAGTAGCTCACGAACTGGCAATTGATCTTGCAAAAAAAAGGAATACTAAAATTATTTGTATTGGAAGAAATATTAAGAAATTAATAAGTAAAGATAATATAGAATATTTAGAACATAATTTATTAAAACCGATTAAATACTCAAAAACTGTTGATGTTTGTATACACGCCGCTTCTAATCATTATTTTTCAAATCCAAAGGTTAAATCGAAACAATTATTCGATGAAAATTTACTTATTAGTCAAAATATTGCTAATTTTTGTAACAAAAAAAATGTAAAAAAATTAATTTTTTTTTCGTCGATTGATGTTTATGGAACACCAAATAAAAAAAGACAAGTATTTAATGAAAATAATAAATTAAGATTAGAAAATTGGTATTCTAGATCAAAAATTAAATCAGAGAAAATTTTTAAATCAAAATATAATAAATTTAAATCAATATGCCTCAGAGTTCCTGGAATTTTAACCTACCAAAAATTTAGGAATTTTCCGGTAACATTAAAACATTTACATGAGGCCAGATTAAATAAAGATATAAATATTTTTAATCCAAAAGAAAAATTTAATAATCTAATCGATGTTACTGAGTTAAAAACCGTAATTTTAAAGATAATTTCGTTAAATTTAAATAGCAATATTACATTTAACTTAGCTGCTTCTAAACCTATCGAATATCAAAAGGTAATTAAAAAAATCATCAAGCTTTTTAAATCTAATTCAAAAATTATTAGTATCAAAAAACAAAAAAAATCTTTTTTGATTTCTAATGATTATGTAAGTAAAATTTTGAACCTTAAAATATCATCAACTGAAGAAATTATTTCTAGAGTATGTAAAAAAATAAAAGCAAATAATACCTTAGCGATATTTGGATCGAAACCACATAGAATAAAAAAAATGCCCCCTAGAAAAGTATTTGAAAACTCAGAATTAAATATGGTCAAAAAAGTTTTTAAACACAGTTGGAAAACAGGAGTTGATTTTGGATTTCAAGGAAAATTTGAAGATAAGTTTACGAAAGAATTTAGTAATTACCATGGTGGTGGTTATGCAGATGCTGTTTCATCCGGAGGTGCAGCTCTTTATATTGCGCTAAAATCATTAGATTTAGAACCAGGCTCCCACGTAATAGTATCACCTACTTGTAATCCTGGTGGAATAATGCCTCTAGCAATACAAAATATAAAAATGATTATTCCTGACTCAAAAAAAAATAGTTTTAATATTTCCCCAGAAGAATTTAAAAAATGTATTACTCCAAAAACAAAAGCAGCGGTTCTAACTCACCTTGGAGGGCATCCAATCGATATGGATCCAATAATGAAAATTGCAAAAAGAAATAAAATTAAAATAGTAGAAGATTGTTCCCAAGCTCATGGTGCTACATACAAAGGAAAAAAGGTTGGAACTTTTGGGGATATAGCTGCTTTTTCTAACGGTTATTCAAAGCAATTGGCGGCTGGAGGCACAGCAGGTATAATTTATACAAAGCATAAGTCATTATATTGGAAATCAAGATCAATTGCTGACAGAGGAAAACCATTTGAACAGCCAAATTTTAACTTTAGAATGACAACAAATTTTTTATTTCCTTCTCACAACTTAAATGCTGATGAAATAAGTTGTGCAATAGGAACCTCAGTTTTGAAAAAACTTCCTTCTATACTTAATAGGCGACATAGAATAGTTGAGAAATTAAATAAAAAAATACGCAAAGAATGTAGCATTGTTTATGACACTAATTTAGAACCTAAAAATTGTAGATCATCATATTTTTTTCATACTCTAGGAGTGGATTTAAATAAGATAACTACCACAAAGATTGAGTTTGCTAGAGCAATTGCTTCAGAGGGTATTTTGATAAATTACGACTATAGAGACATAACAAGTGAATGGAAATGGACATCCAATTATACTGTAAATTTTAGAAATTCGTATAATGCAATAAATTTTAGAGACAGAACATTTAATTTATTATTCAATGAGAGATACAATGATAATGATATTGATGATATTGTAAAAGCAATTCTTAAAGTAGAGAGATATTATTCAAAATAAAAAAATGTTAGATCACAGTTCTTTACCGAAAATAAAAAATTATAAGGGAATTTCCCTATCTGGAATAACTCCAAAACTTAGTCTTAAACTTTACACAAATATGATGAGAATTCGATTGTGTGAAGAAGAGTTAGAAAGAGAGTATCATCCAGCAGATCAAATGAGATGTCCAGTGCATTTTTGTACTGGTGAGGAAGCAGTGCCTGCTTCTTTGATTGAGTTATTAGAAAGTAGAGATTATTTATACTCACATCACCGATCACACGGATATTATCTTGCAAAGAAAGCCCCAATGAAAAGATTATTTGCAGAATTATACGGTAAAAATACGGGAGCAAACGCAGGTATCGCAGGTTCACAAGATATTTCATTTCCACAAAAAAACTTTTTTAGCGGCGCGATTCTTTCAGGAGCTACTTCTATTGCAGTTGGTTCAGCGATAGCCTTAAAGATGAAAAATAAAAATAAAAATATAGTCATTGCTGGTTTTGGAGACGCAGCTACAGATGAAGGTGTTTTTTGGGAAAGTTTAAATTATGCAGGTTTAAAAAAACTTCCAATAATTTTTATATGTGAGAATAATAATTATTCGACTTTTTCTCCTCAAAAAAACAGACAAAGTGGACTTAGTATTTCTGAAAAGGCAAAAAGTTTTGGAGTTAATAGTAAGGCAGTTTTTGGAAATGATGTGGCCAAGGTGTATAAAATTTTGAAAGATCAAATCATCAATACGAGAGAAGGCAAAGGACCTTTTTTATTAGAGACTTTTACTTACAGATATAGTGGACATGTAGGTCCTTTAAGTGATGAATTTAAAGGTTATAGGCCACAAAAGGAATTAAATTTTTGGAAAAATAATTGCCCAATAAAACTTTTAGAAACATATTTAAAAAAAAATAATTTGATAAATAATAAAAAAGTCAAAAAAATTAAAAAGGTATTACTTCAAGAAATCAAAGATAGCTTTAAATTTGCAAAAAAAAGCAAATTCCCTAAATTAAAAAATTGGAGATCTTTAAACTACTCTGATCAAAATCCATTAGCAAAAAAATTATTAAAAAAATTTGATCGTAAAGAGTACAATGTTAAACAAAAAATTATTTTACCAAAAGGCTATTAATGTATAAAAATATTACTTACGCCGAAGCAATCAATCAAGCAACTCGCCAAGCAATGGAATTAAAAAATAATGTTATGATTATGGGTCAATTAATTAATTATAAACCTGGAATATTTGGAACTACAGTTGGATTATCTAAAAAGTTTGGAAGTGAAAGAGTGAGAGATTTTCCAGTCGCAGAAAGTTTGATGACTTCGGCTGGAATTGGGGCAGCAGTTGCTGGTCAAAGAGTAATATTAGTCCACATAAGAATTGATTTTATGATGTACGCAATGGATGCAATTGTAAATTGGTTATCTTTATGGAGATTTAAATCTAATAATAAGTCTAACGTTCCGCTAGTAATAAGAGCTATTGTAGGTAGGGGTTGGGGTCAAGGACCTCAACATTCAAAGAGTTTTCATTCATGGTTTGCAAATTTACCTGGAATTAGGGTTGCAATGCCAGCAACAGCTTTTGATGCAAAAGGATTATTATTAGAGAGTATTTTTGGAGAAGATCCTACTATTATTTTTGAGCATAGATCACTGTTTAATCTAAAAGATAAAGTTCCAATTAAACCATATCGTATAAATTTTGGCGATGCAGTGGTAAGAAAAAAGGGTAAAGATTTAACCCTTGTTGCAATTGGATGTTTAGTTGTTGACGCGCTAAAAGCCGCTGATATTTTATCTAAAAAATATAAGATTGATGTAGAAGTTATTGACCCAAGAACTCTTAGCCCATTTGATTATAAAACTGTTAATAGATCTGTACTTAAGACAAAAAGATTGATTGTTGCTGACCCAGGTTGGCAATCTTTCGGAGCTGGAGCAGAAATAGTAGCAAAAATTTGCGAGCTTCAATCAAAAAATATGATTGCTAATCCTTTAAGAGTTTCTTTGCCAGATAGTCATGCGCCGATGAGCAAAACATTAGAAAATGAATATCATTTAAATACAGACAAATTAGTTCACATTATCAAAAAATTTTTGAAAAAATGAATATTTTAATTACAGGCGGATGTGGCTTTACAGGAACAGTGCTTACAGAAAAATTGTTAAAAAAAAAACATCAAGTCACAATAATAGACACGCAGTGGTTTGGAAATTTTTTGAAAAGAGATAAAAACCTCAAAATTTTGAAAAAAGACATAAGAAATATCAATCATGAGAACTTTGACAATATAGACACGATTATTCATTTAGCTAATATCGCTAATGACCCAGGAGTTGAATTAAACCCTAGATTATCTTGGGACGTAAATGTTTTAGCTACGCAAAAATTGATCGAAGAGGCTGTTAAAAGTAAAGTTAAACATTTTATATTTGCAAGTTCTGGAAGCGTTTATGGAATAAAAAAGGAGAAAAACGTGACAGAGAATTTAAGCTTATTACCTATTTCAACTTACAATAAAACAAAGATGATTGCTGAAAGAGTCCTTAAAAGCTATGAGAGAGATATCAGATTACATTTGATTAGACCTGCAACTGTTTGCGGTTTTTCACCTAGAATGAGATTAGATGTAAGTGTAAACATGTTTGTTTTTCAAGCCTTAAAGTACAAAACTCTTAATGTTTTTGGAGGTCAACAGATTAGACCCAATATTCACATAAAAGACTTAATAAATGTTTATGATCATTTTATTGAAAATCCTGACTTACCTAATGGAGCATATAATGCTGGCTTTGAAAATTTGAAAATCATAGAAATAGCGAAGAAAGTTTCTAAAATAATTCCATCAAAAATAAAGATTTCTAAAAATAACGATCCTCGATCTTATCGTCAAAATTCTGATAAGCTATTATCTTCTGGATTTAAAAGAAAATATTCTGTAGATGATGCAATTTTAGAGATAAAAGATAAATTTTTAGATAAAAAATTCAAAGATAGTGAAAAATGTTATACTGTTAAATGGATGAAAAAGTTAGGATTGTAAAACATGAAAAATTCTCTAACAGCAAATGAATATTATAAGCGCCAAGTAGAATACACAAAGTTAGCGTTTGAAAAACAAGATTTAATGCCAAGAAGATATGTTTTAGTTCTAACTAATATGTGTAATTTATCTTGTACGTTTTGTTTTCAAGAAAGAAAAAAAAGAGCCGATAGAATGACCACAGAGCATTGGATGAATTTATTGGACCAGATCCCTAAAAATTCTAGAATAACTCTTACAGGTGGAGATCCATTCATGTTCAAAGATTTTGATAAAATTTTTATGAAAGCAAACCAAATTGCCGAAACTAATATGATAACTAATGGATTATTAATAAATGACCAAAAAATTGAAAGTTTATTAGAACAAAAAAATTTTAAAGTTTTGGCTATATCTATTGACACAATTGGTAACACTAATCGTGATGTCAAACCCAAAGATTGGGATAAATTATTAGTTCAGCTAAATAAATTTATAAAATTAAGGGATAAAAAGAACTTAGAAACTGCTTTAGATATAAAAACAGTTATTCTCGATGAAAATATAGACGATCTTTTTGAAATCCATAGATTTGCTACAAAAACACTTAAAGCTGACACTCATAGTTTTATGCTACTTAAAGGTGCAGAAATACAACACTCAGATTTAATGTTTAATTTTGAGCAAATTGATAAAGAAACTGAAGCATATCAATATAAAAAGTTTGATAAATTAGTAGATCAATTGAATAAAATTAAAGAATATGATTATAAGTACGGCTATAAATCATTTTTGCATCCAAATATTTTAGATTTTAAAAAAAAAGAAAAATTTCAAAAAGAAGAATTACTATATTTAAATAATAAAAAACACGAATCTCAAAATTATGCACCTTGCTATGCACCATGGGGTTGTGTTTACATTAATGTTGATGGAAACCTTTTTCCTTGTATGGCGGTGTCCATGGGCAACGTAAAAACAACTAAATTAAAAGAGATAATCTTTTCTGAAACATTTAAAAAATTTAAAAACATAATTAGATCAAAAGGCACTATAAATGGATGTAATAGATGTGGCTATTTAAAACCTAAATATATTTGATTTAAAAATTGGAAAAAGATAAAAAAAATATCAATAATTTATACGATGGAAAGGGGTATTTTATATTAAAACTTTCCAAGACGGACCTCAATAAGATAAGAAAAATAGTTGATAGCTATTTAATAAAGATAATAAAAAAAAAGCATCCAAAACTAAAAAAAAAAATTAAAAATTTGAAAATTTATGATTACCATAAAATTTCAAAATATATTGATCATAAAACACTATGGAATTATCTATCTAGGTGTTTAAGTAAGCCTAATGTCAAAAAAGTTGAAAAATTGAAACTATTTAAGGATTTAAATCAAATATTTGGAAAAGTAAAAGTAATGGATGATCAAAATCTTGGCTATGGCGTAATGAATTGCAGAATTGTAAGACCAAATAAAAAAACTGATGTAACTCCTCTTCATGCAGACAAGTGGTTTTGGATAAATAAAAAAACTAAAAAAATGCAAAGAAATTCTATTATGAAAAATAAAGATAGAATTAGATGCTGGATTGCAATTTGGGGTCATAAACTTTATGGATTAAAAGTTGCTGATTATTCTCATCTTTATTATAAAGATATAGGCCTAAAGCAAAATAAAAAATCCGAATTACTGAAAAAAGCAAATCCCATTAATAGCACACCAGGTAACGCAGTTATATTTAACGAAAGTTTAGTGCACACGGGATGTTTGAATCAATTTAATAAAACAAGAATTAGTTTGGAATTTTCAATGTTTGTTAACTCTAGAAAATAAATTATGAATGAAATCAAGAATTTTATAACTCCACTGCATAAATCAGCAAAAAGAGATTATTTTGACAGGATGTTAAATGAAAAAGCTAAGTGTATTGAAATTGCTAAAAAATATGACATTCATTATTGGGACGGCAATAGACGCACTGGTTATGGGGGGTACAAATATATCCCAGGCCATTGGAAAAAAATGGCAGAACAATTAATTCAAACTTACAATCTAGGCCCAGGATCAAAAGTTTTAGACGTAGGGTGCGGTAAGGCTTTTTTATTACATGAAATGAAACTACTAGAGCCTGAATTGATAATTTATGGTTTTGATATTTCAAAATATGCCTTAGAAAATAATTTAGACTCAACAAAACCTCACGTATATTATCAAAAGGCTCAAGATAAGTATCGATACAAAGATAAAGAAATCGATTTGGTAATATCCCTTCATGTATTGCATAGTCTAAGGCTATTTGACTTTGAAAAAGCCATTAAAGAGATTAATAGAGTGTCAAAACAAGCCTATGTTGTAGTCGAAAGCTATAGAAATGAGAATGAATTAGTAAATTTACAATGTTGGGCTACGGTATGTGAGTGTTTTTTTGATGTTGACGAGTGGATATATCTTTTTAAAAAATTTAATTATACAGGTGACTACGAATTCGTATTCTTTGAATAAAAAATAAAATGTTTCTAACTAAAAAAGAAAAAAAAATTAGCCAAGAGTATCTTAATAAGGGGTTTGTTATTCAAGATATTAATAATATTAATGCTTTAAATTGGATAAGTAATTTCTTTTTAAAAAATATCAAAGGAAAAAATAATTTCAAAAAAAATGAAGATTTTTTAAACAACATTCATAAAAAAATTAAAGTTACTAACCTTAATGATTTTAGATTAAATTTAATTAAAAAGATGAATCAATCACAAACCTTTAGAGAAAATTTTTATCAGATTTCAAAAAACTTAGTCGATATGGTAGTAGGGAACGAAGTTGTAATGCAAAAAAATATCAGCCTAAGTATTCAGATGCCTAAAGATGATAGCTCACTTTTACCAGTACATGCGGATACGTGGACTGGAGTTTCACCCTACGAGTCTGTAATTTGGTTACCGTTAGTAAACTGTTTTAATTCAAAATCAATGTTTATTTTACCAGCAAATAAATTAAAAAAAATTAAAAATATATTTAAAGAGAAAAAAATTTTAAATAGTGATGATATATTTAAAAAAATTAAAAAAGATATAATTTGGTTAAATGTAAAGTTTGGACAGGTAGTTATATTTGATCATTCATTGCCACACGGTAATATTATAAATAAAGAAAAAGAAACAAGATGGTCTATGAACTGTAGATTTAAAAGTATTTTTACCCCTTATAGAGATAAAAAACTAGGTGAATATTACGAGCCAATTACACTTAAGCCTGCTTCAAAAAGAGGCATGGAATATAAATTTCCCAAATGAAAATTAAAAAAGTAAGAGGTTATATTTTTTCTAGATCTTTTTTGGAGGAAAGAGTGCCTCAGCATGTACAAAATATTGTAATAAGAGATTATTGTAAAAATAACAATTTACATTATTTGCTAAGCTCTACTGAGTATATAATTAAGAATAGTCATTTAATGCTCGAACAGGTTTTAAACAATCTTAATAAGGTGGATGGAATTGTAGCCTATAGTGTTTTTCAACTTCCTACTGATCGAGAAAAAAGAAAAAAAGTATATAACAAGGTAATTAAGTATAATAAGGAACTTCATTTTGCTGTCGAGAAATTGAAAATTGTGAGTCAAAGCGAAGCCGATTTGATAGAAGAAATATGGAATATTAAACAAACACTTCCTTTTACGCCTGAAATTAAAGAAATTAAAAAAAAATTTAAATAAACTTAATTTTCAAATTTTTAAAAATCATGTTAGAAAAAATAAATATTTTGCTTAACAGCAAACAAAAAAAAAGACTTACATTTTTATTTTTTTTAATATTTACTTCATCTATTTTAGAGATGATTGGAGTAGGCTCTATTCCTGTTTTTCTTGGTCTTATATTAGATCCCGCAAGAATAATAGATTTTTTATCAAATTATAAGTTTTTTACTAAAATTATTAATTTAGATTATAAACAGCAAATAATTTATTCAGGTTTAGCTTTATTAATTTTTTTTACTTTAAAAAATTTGTTCTTATTTTTCGTTAATTATTATCAAGCAAAAATGACAAAAGATTTAAATGTTGAAAATGCTAAAAAACTTTTTGATCACTATATTTACTCGCCATATTCAAATTTATTAAAAAAAAACCCCGCAACAATTACTAGAAATATTTCTGGAGACATAATAAATGCAAATTTATATGTAATATCATTAATTAATTTAATTAGAGAAATTTCATTAATTGTTGTTATCTTGTTACTCTTAATTTTTATAGATTTTTTTTCAACTTCTTTAATATTTTTGATGATGGTATTATTTACTTGTCTTTTTTATTTTTTTGTCAGAAAAAAAATAATTCAATTATCATCTTTAAACCAAAAATTAAGAGGCACACAAATAAGATTGATCAATCATATTTTTGGATCTATCAAGGAAACAAAAATTTACTCGAAGGAGGAAGTTTTTAATAATCTTTTTGCTTCTTCTACCCAAGGTGTTGAAAAGATAAATTTTTTTAATCAAACTATAAATAAAATACCAAGATTGTTAATAGAAGTTTTTTTTATTTTAGGAATATTGTTAATTATATTCTTTAATATTTTGGGTCAAAATCAGATTGAAACTATTATACCAACATTAACCTTTTTAGGTGTGGCCGTGATAAGATTAATGCCAGCGTTTGGATCAATCATAATTCTAATTAATGGTATTAAAAAAACAGAAATATCATTTAATTTAATTACTAGTGAATTAAATGAACATTTATCGAATAAAGATTTTAATTATAAACAAAATAAAAATGCTTCTAAATTCTTAAATTTGAAAGACAGTATTAGGTTTAAAAATGTTTCTTTCAAATATGATGAAGAAGATGATTTTATTTTTAAAAATATAAACTTTGAAATAAAGAAAAATCAATCAACTGCTATTGTTGGAAGAACTGGGTCTGGAAAAACTACTTTAATAAATTTAATCCTGGGATTATTGAAACCATCATCAGGAGAAATATTTTTAGATAGCAACGTTTTAAAAAATTCTGAAAAAAGTTGGCATGATATGATTAGCATTGTTCCTCAAGATGTATATCTTTTAGATGATACAATTAAGAACAATATTATTTTTGGTAATGATGAAAAAAAATTAGATAATAATTTTTATAGAAAAGTATTAGAAAGATCAAAATTAAACGAATTCATTTCAAAACTACCAGATCAAGATAACACTGTAGTTGGGAATCAAGGTTTAAGAATTTCAGGTGGACAAAGACAAAGAGTTGGTATAGCAAGAGCGCTTTTTAGAAATAAAAAAATTCTTATTCTTGATGAGGCTACGAGTTCACTTGATATAGAAACTGAAAAAAAATTACTTCAAGACCTTTTCAATATTGACGAAAAATTAACTTTAATAGTAATAACACACAGACTTAAAACTGTTGAAAAATTTGATAAAATTTATTTAGTTAAAAATAAAAGTGTTACAAGCTCAAATAATTTTAATAATATCGAAGATATTTTAGTGTAAAAAGATTAAAAAAAATTTATGAAAAATATTTTTATTACACCAGGCACAAAAATTTTGGATGCCATGAAACTTTTAGCAACAACTAGCTCGAGATGCTTAATTGTAACAAATGATAAAAGATATTTTTATGGTACGTTGAACGACGGAGATTTGAGAAGAGGAATCTTGAAAGGTTTAACTGGTAAAGCAACAATAAAATCTCTTTACCAAAGAAAACCTATATATATTTTTGAAAAAGATTTTTCTCAAAATTTAGTGAAAAATTTAATGAGGAAGAATATATTACCAGTTCTCCCAATTTTAAATGATAAAAAAATAGTTATCAATTATCTTACTTGGGCTCAAGTATTTAGAGAAAAAAAGCAAGATAGTTTCTTAAAAAATTTAAACTTTGTTATCATGGCAGGTGGTAAAGGCTCAAGGCTTGAACCTTATACAAAAGTTTTACCGAAACCACTTTTACCTATTAACGATAAACCAGTCATTCAACATATTATCGAAAGATTTTTAAATTTTGGTGCAAAAAATTTTTATATATCAGTAAATTATAAAAGCTTATTATTAAAATCATTTTTCAATGAGCTTAAAAATAGTTATAAAATAAAATTTTTAGAGGAACATCAGCCGCTTGGGACTGTAGGAGGCTTAAGTTTACATAAAAAAAAACTCAGAAAGAATGATCTATTTTTATGTAATTGCGATATTTTGATCGATATAGATTTTGGTGAAATGTATAACTTTCACTTAGATAATAATAATGACATTACAGTTGTAGCCTCTACAAAAAATTATGAAATTCCATATGGAATTTGTCATATTAACAAAAAAGGAAGACTTAAAAAAATTGAGGAAAAACCTAGGAGCAAATTATTTGTTAATACTGGTCTTTATATTTTAAAACCAAAAATATTAGATTTAATTCCAAAAAATAGGCTTTTTCATATGACTGAGCTCATAGAAATGGCCATAATGAGAAAATATAAGGTCGCAGTTTACCCAATTAGAGATAAAGACTGGATTGACACAGGCCAACTATCTAATTATAGAATGATGAACAATATTTAAATATGTCTCAAAAAATTTTATTTGCAGTTTACGATAATGGTTCATACGACCATATTTTTCCAATGGGATTTGGAGCTCTAGCCGCGGTACTTAAAAGAGATGGCCATGAAATTAAAGTATGGAGTCAAGACATGCACCATTGGCCAGATGATTATTTAAGAACTTATTTGGATGAAAATAAATTTGATGTTGTAGTTCTAAGTGTAATCGCAGGTTACTATCAATATAAAAAAGTTTTAGAGCTATCAAAAGCTATAAATAATTCAAAACAAAGACCATTTTTCGTGATGGGGGGCTACGGCCCAACTCCTGAGCCAGAGTTTTTTATAAAAAAAACAGGGGCAGACGTAGTTTGCATGGGTGAAGGAGAAATAACAATTTGTAAATTAATGGAGTCTCTTGAGGAACAAAAGAAAAAAACTGGAAGCTATAAACCTGGACTATGGTTAGAGGATGTACCTGGTGTAGCCTGGTTAGAAGGAAAAGAAAAAAAACTTAAAAAGACATTGAGAGCCCCTTTAATTCATGACCTCGATACCTTACCTCAAATTCCTTATGAATTATTTCCAATGGAATATTATAGACTTATGAGATTTCCAAAAGTTAAACCCACCGACTTTGTATTTCCTTTGATGTCAGCACGTGGATGTTCTTTTAAGTGTACATTCTGTTATCGAATGGACCCCGGTTATAGAGTGAGGTCTCCAGAAAATTTATTAGATGAAGTTGAATTACTTAACAAAAAGTGGGGTATAACTTATATTGCCTTCCAAGATGATTTATTAATGTCTTCGGTAGAACATACGGAAAATGTTTGTAGAGAATTTCTTAAAAGAGACTTACCTGTTCGTTGGGCATGTAATGGTAGACTAAACTACTGTAGTGAAGAATTGCTTCAATTAATGAGAGACGCCGGTTGTGATTTCATAAATTATGGTATCGAAAGCATGGATCAAAAGGTTTTAAATAATATGAAAAAAGGATTAAGGCCGGATATTATAGAACAAGGTATCAAAGATACATTAAAAGTTGGTATTAGCCCTGGACTAAATTTCATTTTCGGAAACAAAGGCGATAATAGAGAAACGATTAAAAAAGCAGTGGACTTTCTAATAAAATATGATGACTTCGCTCAGAAAAGAACAATCAGACCTGTTACGCCTTATCCTGGCTCCCCTTTATATTATGATGCGATAGAAATGGGTAGTTTAGATAAAAACAATCCAGCAGAGGATTTTTATGAAAGAAAACATTTAAATTCAGATTTAATTTGCACTAATTTCACCGAGCTTACTGATGATGAATTTTATGAATGTTTGAAGTGGGCAAATACGGAATTAATGAAAAACTATTTTAATAAACAGAGAGATGGTACTCTTAAACAGATATCAAATCTCTATGATGAAAAGGATGCGTCATTTAGAGGATTTAGACATAACGGAGGTGGTGGAAAAAACGACGATGCCTCAGCTTTTTTAAAAGATATTAAACAAAAACAAAAACAGAATGTAATTCAAGGTAACGAAATTATGGATGGCATGGTAAACTGGGAAGCAACAAGTTCTGACGGTGATAGATTTTCCAAAACTACTGATAATCAGAACGGAGTAAAGAGAAAAGGCTTAGCGTGCTTTGAAGAGTATTTAAGAAGAAAAGAAGAAAGAAAGCAAAAGAAAAATTTTGAAAAGATAAAAAAAGCAAAAGAAAAAACATTACGAATAAACTCTTCTCAATTAAATTAAGTCCGATAAAATCTTATATAATAATTTTTTTCGATAAATTTTTAGCTCAAAACAGTACTTATGTGGAAAAAAATTCTCAATTAAAAATATTGAGTGTGAATTAAGAACTCAAAATTAACAAAAAAATCATATTAAAGAATGGATTTAAGAAATATAAGCTCAAAATTTGAGAAAAATAAAAAATTTTCCAAAAGGTTAAAATTTTTAAGAGACTCTCAATTTTGGAGTAAAAAAAAAATTAAAGAATATCAATTAAAAGAATTAAAAAAATTATACGATCATGTTAGATTAAAAGTTCCATTTTACATCAAATATTTCTCAAAAAGAAAAATAAAAATCAGGAGACTGGATGATATAAAATATTTTCCAATAATAAGTAAAAAATATATACAACAAAATCTAGATGAATTTATTGTAAAAAATATTGATAAAAAAAAACTTATTCATAGAACTACTGGGGGAAGTACAGCGTCACCATTGACAGTTTGGTCTGACATAGATTTTCAAATAAAAGATAAAGCGAACACCATTCATTATATGGAAAATTTAAAAATGAATGTTTTTAAAGATAGATCAATCCGCTTGTATGGAGATAAAATACCTAAAAATCTTATAAACAAGAATATTTTTTGGGTAAAAAGGAAAAATAAAGTCATCATGTCGTCCTTTCACATAAATAAAAAAACACTTTATTTTTATTTAAAAAAGATACAAGAATTTAAGCCAAGATATATTCATACCAGACCATCAGCAATTTATCCTTTAGCAAAACTTTTAAATGAAGGTGAAATTAAACTTAATTTAAATTTAAATTTTATTATTGTAGATGGAGAATATTTAACTAAAGGGCAGAGAAATTTAATAGAAAAATCTTTTTCAACAAGAGTAATAAATATTTATGGTCATACTGAGGGAGCCTTAGTTGGTCATGGGTGTTTGGACTCAAATCATTTACATATTATGCCTCAAAACGGAATCATTGAACTTTTAGATGAAAATAACAGAGCATTAAAAAAAAAAAAATTAAAAGGTCAAATTATTGCAACAGGTTTTAATAATTATATCTTTCCATTAATTAGATATAGAACTGGTGACGTAGGGGTAAAATCTAATATAAAATGTAAATGTGGGAGGAATTATAATTTATTGAAAGAAGTAGAAGGAAGAATACAGGATTATGTAATTGATAAAGAGTCTAACAAAGTTCCTATAGCTCCAGCTATTTTTAATTATAATGATATTAGCTGGAAAGGTGTTGAAGAGTTTAAAATTCAACAAAAGAAAAAAGGAAAAATTACTGTTTACTTAAATTTAGAAGAAGAACTAAATAAAAAAAAAAATTATATTTTATTTTATTTCAAAAAAAAGATTGGCTCCTTGTTGGGAAAAAACTTTAAAGTTGTAGTAAAAACATCACCAAAATTAAAAAAAACGTCGATTGGTAAATATAGATATTTAGATCAAAAAATAAAAATTAATGCTTAAAATAGCTATATTGACAACTTCTAGGGCAGATTATGGTTTTCTATCTCCTCTAATAAAAAAAATGAAAAAAACTAATAAGCTTAATCCTTTTTTAATTGTTTGTGGAAGTCATCTGTCAAAAAAACATGGCTTAACAATAAATGAGATAAAAAAAGATAACATCAAAATACATTATAAGATAAATTCATATAATGAAAAATTTAGTACAGAAGAATCAATTAAAAAAGTAGTTCAAGGATTCTCAGCAGCTATTAAAAAATTGTGCCCAGATTTGATATTTTTACCTGCTGATAGATATGAAATTTTGGCAGCTGCAAACGTTGCTTTAGTGAACAATATTCCAATAGCACATTACGCTGGAGGTCAAATTACAGAGGGAGCTTGGGATAATTCAATAAGACATGCTGTAAGTAAAATTTCTCATTTACATTTTGTTGCAACGAAAAACTGCAAGAAAAGACTTATACAAATGGGTGAAGAAGCATCAAGGATATTTATCTGTGGTTCTTTAGGAATAGATAATATTAAAAATACAAAATTTTTAAAAAAAGGTGAACTAGAAAAAAAACTAAATTTCAAACTAAGTTCAAAATTTGCACTAGTCACTTACCATGCTGAAACTTTAAAAAACTATTCATCAAAAAAAATTTTTACTAGTATTTTAAAAGCACTTGATAATTTTAAGGATATTAAAATTATCTTCACCTCTCCGAATATCGACAGGGATAGCAAAGAAATTACAAATTTAATATTAAGATACTTGAAAAGAAATAAACATAGAGTAATTTATAAAGCTTCGCTAGGAAGGGATCTTTATTTATCTTGCCTTAAATATGCATCATTTGTAATTGGAAATTCCTCTAGCGGCATTATAGAAACACCAAGTTTTAAAACACCAACAATCAACATAGATGATAGACAAAAAGGCAGAGTTTTTTCAAAAAATATAATTAATTGTAAGTCATCAAAAAAAAAAATTATTGGTTCAATAAAAAAGTCTTTAAGCTTGAAATTTAATAGATCAATTAAAAATATTTCGAATCCTTATGGTAAAGGTAAATCTGCAGAAAAAATTATTAAAATATTAGGGAAAACAAATTTGAAAAATTTAATAAAAAAAAAGTTTTATGAAATCAA
>MDTB01165207.1_pt1 | contig 23395 bp, 16 predicted proteins | sample 811161 | NCBI WGS metagenome assembly MDTB01 (sample SAMN05326650, study PRJNA326480) | marine metagenome | isolation source: seawater | place: Mediterranean Sea | collected 2009
TAATAAAAGCGCTCTATATGCATTATTAATGATTAAAAATTATAGAAAAACTAAAATTCTTGCAACTATAGGGCCCTCTTCGGAAAAAATAACTAAAATTGAAAAACTTGTTTTAAGTGGCGCTGATGCTTTTAGAATTAACTGTTCACACACAAATGAGTCTCAACTCAAAAAATATGTTGAGAATATAAGGAAAGTAGAAAAGAAATTAAAAAAACCAATTGGTATATTAATTGACCTACAAGGACCTAAATTAAGGATAGGTGACATAGAAAGAAACAATATAATACTTAAAAAAGGTCAAAAGATATTATTAATAAATAAAAGTAAAAGTTCAAAATCAAATGAAATTCCATTACCAGAAAAGAAAGTCTTCCAAAGCATTAAAGTAAATCATCCAATATTTATAGATGACGGTAAAATAAAACTAAAGGTATTAAAAGTTTCAAAAAATATAATTGAAACAAAAGTTATTTTAGAAGGAATGTTAAAAAGCAAAAAAGGTCTAAATTTACCTAAAACAGTTTTAAAAAGCTCAGCATTAACATTATCGGATAAGAAAAATGTTAAAAAAGGTATAGAGCTTGGTGTCGATTGGATTGCACTTTCATTTATACAATCACCTGAAGATGTCAAAGACTTAAGAAAAATTTGCAAAAGAACTGTCTCTATAATGGCAAAAATTGAAAAACCTACAGCCTTAAATCATATAAATAAAATTACCAAATTAGCTGATGGACTTATGATAGCAAGAGGGGATCTTGGAGTTGAGCTTCCTATTCAAGATGTTCCTGGTTGGCAAAAAAGGATAATTAGGGAAGCAAGAATTCAAGGAAAACCTGTAATTGTATCAACTCAAATGCTTGAATCTATGATAATTTCAAAAACACCAACTCGCGCTGAAGTATCTGATGTTGCTACAGCAGTTTTTGAAGGATCGGATGCAGTTATGTTGTCAGCTGAATCTGCTATAGGAGATAACCCTGAATTAGCCGTAAAGATGATGGATAAAATCGCACATAGTGTAGAAAAAAATCCAAATTACTCATCAATTTTATCAGCTCAACTTGAAGAAACACCAGATAGTACTCCTGATGCGATAGCAACAGCTGCGAGATCATTAGCTAAAGAATTAAACTCTCCTATAATTGTTTGTTATACAGAGTCTGGCTCAACAGGGATTAAGGTCTCAAGGGTTAGGCCAAAACAAATGATTTTAACTGTTACGCCTATAATAAAGACTGCAAGAAAACTTACTTTAGTTTGGGGAGTAAAATGCATTGTTCAAAAAGATGCTAATAATCTGGAAGAGATGATCAAAATGACCAAAACTTATTCTAAAAAAGAAAAAATTATAAAAGTAGGTGAAAAGATGGTAATTACAGCTGGATTACCTTTAAAGAAACTTGGTACAACAAACTTGATTAGAGTAATAAAAGTAGATTAATTACCCTTGCCTAGCTTTAAATCTCTTATTAGTTTTATTAATCACATAATGACGACCTTTTCTTCTTATAAGTCGATTGTCTCTATGTCTATCTCTAAGAGATTTTAATGAATTTCTAACTTTCATGTTACACCTTAATGGCAATAATTATATCTTCACCTGTATTATGTCAATAATACAATTAAGTGATCATTCTGTTTTCCCCTTCATTATATAGAAGTGCAAAACCAGTAAAGTTTTCTATAAGAATGGTTGTCGCTTTTAATCTTTTACAATAAGCTTATTATTTTAATTTCAGATAGATAAAAGATGAAGAAATATCATTATGCATTACTTAGTGGAGGATTTGACCCTGTTCATGTAGGTCACCTTGCTATGATTAAAGAAGCAAAAAAAATAGCTGAAAAAGTTATTATACTTTTAAATAGTGATAAATGGTTATTAAGGAAAAAAGGGAAACCTTTTATGATTGAATCTCAGAGAGCCCAAATACTGGAAGAATTTGGAAGTATCTCAAAAGTAATAATTCAAAATAATGATGATGATGATAGCAGCAATAATGCAATTATTAGTTTTACAAAAGAAAATATTGGTAAATCCATATGTTATTGTAATGGAGGAGATAGGAGTGATAAAAAAAAGATAAGGGAAGCAGAAACTTGCCATAAATATGGTGTTGATCTCATTTTTGGAGTTGGAGGAGTTCATAAATTAGAAAGTAGTTCAGACTTAACCAAGAATTATTTATCTGATGTTGAAAAACGACCCTGGGGGAATTTTCATATTATTGCTAAAGGCAATGGTTATCAAATTAAGGAAATGAATGTAAATCCAAATAATAAGCTCTCATTACAAAAACATAAACACCGTTCCGAGTATTGGCAGGTAATTGATGGGGAAGGAAAAGTTATGCTTGAAGATAGTGATATAAAACTTAAAGCAGGAGATAATATTTTCATTCCCAAAGGAAGTTTACATAGACTTGAAAACACTCAGACTCAAAATCTAAAAATAATTGAAATTCAAATTGGTAATATTTTATCGGAAGAAGATATTGAACGCCTAGAGGATGATTACGGTAGAGTGTAATTAGGGTAACATACTAGTTTTAAATACCTCACTATTAGCCTTTCTTGTTTTTATAACTAACTCAAGCCAATTTATTAACTTTAATCTTGTTTCCCTTGGATCAATAAGCTCATGCACAGAAAAATTTTCAGCCCTTGGAAAGGGTGATGATCTTTGAGCTAAACTTTCTTCTAATTCTTTTCTTTTTTTCTCAGGGTTTACTGATTCTTCAATTTCTTTTTTGAATGCTATTGCCACACCCCCTTCAACAGGTAAGGTTCCTGTTTCGGAACTTGGCCATGATAAGACATAACCATCTGGGGCAAAATGAGCGGCCCCTGCAACACCAAAAACTTTCCTTATGATGATTGACGCCCAAGCTACTTTAGACTGCATTAAAGAGGAAATTGCTGAAGTCCCATGTCTAATAGTTCCAGCTTTTTCAGAGTCTGGTCCTATCATAAAACCCGGCTCATCAACAAAACTTAGTACAGGTATATTAAATGTGTTAACAAAATCAATAAATTTTCTTAATTTCATAGATGCATCAGAAGTCATTGCTCCAGCATAAATCATGCAATCATTGGCTATAATAGCTACTGTATCTCCATTTATTCTTGCTAAGCCAGTAATAAGGCTTGGGCCATATTGTCTTCCATATTCAAAAAAAGAATTTATATCAAGAATTAAGGATAAAACCTTTCTAATGTTGTAAGTTTTTCTTCTGTCTTTTGGTATTATATTAAGAAGCTCTTCTTCAATTCTTTCTTTCTTATCATTTGCTTTTATTCTTGGTGGTAATTGAGCATAATTATCAGGCAAATAAGATAAAAATACTTTTATTTGATTTAAGGCATCTTCTTCATCATCAGCCAAATTATCTACAACACCTGATTTTAAGTGTATTTCTGATCCCCCAAGATCCTCTTTTGTTATATCGATACCCAAGGCACGCTTAACAACAGCCGGTCCTGCTATTAGAACTTGAGAGTTTTTAGTCATAACAGAAAAATGAGAGGCTACCAATCTTGCAGCGGGTAGTCCTGCTACAGGACCTAAAGCAGCAGTAGCTACTGGTATTTTTCCTAGACACTCTGCAAGAGTCTGAAACCTATTTTTTGAAAAAACTGCATCACCACTTGGTATTGTAGGTTTTTTTGCTGTACCCCCTGCTCCAGCAACTGAGCCTCCTCCTCCCTCATGTAATCTCACCAGTGGGATTTCATATTGTAAGGCAAGTTCTTCTGTGTAAATACTCTTTCTTAATCCCGCGGGATTAGGTGATCCACCTTTTAAAGTAAAGTCTTCACCACCAATAACTATTTGTCGTTCATTAATTTTACCAAAACCAAGAAGAAAATTTGCAGGCGTGAAGTCTATGAGATCCCCTTTTTCATCATACTCAGGATTACCGGCAATCTTACCAACTTCATTAAATGAATCTTTATCTAAAATAATATCTAATCGTTCTCTGAGAGTTTTTCTACCTTTTTTATGCTGAAGAGTAACAGCATCTTCTCCCCCGTGATTAAGGCTTAATTTCTCTCGTTTTTTTATTTCTTTTACTTCTTTTTCCCAGGTCATTGGAACTCTCAAAATTATTTGCTATGATAATTAAGAAAAAGAATTATTCAATGTTAATAAAATGTTAGATTTTGAAAAAGCTCCTTTCTTAGAGCTAAATAATTACCGAATTCCAAAAAATGGTGATTTTATTTATGTTCGAATGAAAGATAATAAAAAAATAAGACTAGCTTATTGGAAGGTGATTAATGATCATAAAAATAGCGCTGGAACAATATTATTACAACATGGTCATAACGAATTTATAGAAAAATATTACGAAACTATACAAGAATTACTTGATAGAAACTTTAATGTAGTTTGTTTTGATTGGAGAGGCCAAGGTATGTCCGATCGAATGATAGACAATCAAAATAAACAGTATATAGAAGATTTTTCTATCCATATGAATGACTTAAACTATATTATTAATGAAATTATAAAAAAGCACTTTCCTAGCCCTTTATTTGGAATAGGTCATTCTATGGGGGGTCATTTACTTTTATTACATCAAGAAATAAATCAAGATAACTTTAAATCTATAGTGCTATCAGCACCAATGCTCGGATTTAAATATGAAAAATTTCTTTTCATAATAGCGTTCTTAAGCAAATTTTTTCTAAACAAAGATGGTTATTTTCCCTTTTCAAGGCCAAATTTGGGCAATGAGACGCCATTCGATGAAAATGACCTAACTAGTGATTATGATAGATATACTAGAACTCAAAGACTTGTAAGAAAAAAACCAAATATTAGGCTATGGGGAGTTACTAATGCATGGGTTAATGCAGCAAAAAAAAGTTTAAAAAAAATACGAAAAAAAGAATGGTGTGAAAATATAAAAACACCGATTATCATAATTAATCCTTTGAATGATAAAGTAGTTTACTCAAAAAAAACTCAGAATTTGGCAAAAAAATTAAATAACTGTGAAATATTTAATTTTGATAAAATTGAACATGAAATATTGATGGAAAAAGACGAATATAGAAAAAATTTCTGGAATATTTTTGATAAATTAATAAATTAATAAAATTTGTTTTCTTTTTATTCTGCTGCAAATTTCTTTATATTTTTACTATCAAATTCAACAAAAAAATCTCTAATTATATTTTTTAAATTATCAGAAAAAGTATCGAAGTTATCCTTCACCATAAAATTTTTTTCGTCCATATATAGACTTTTTTTGATCTCTATTTGCATGCATTGAATACTATTTCCTAATGAAGAATATGTTTTTGTTATGTAACCTCCTGAGTAAGGGTCATTATGAGAAACACTATATCCATAAGATTTAATTATTTCTGATAAAACAATCTTTGAATAGCTAGAAGATGATTTATCAAAATTATTTCCTATAACAAAATCAGCTAATTTATTTCCATAAAATGTTTCTGCAGGCATTGAGTGTAAATCTAATATAAATACTCGCCCAAATTCTTTTTTAATATCATCTAGTTCAGTTTTTAAAATTGAATGCCAAGGTAAGTAATAATTATTTATCCTATATTTTACTTCAGACCATAATAGTTTCTCTTTATAAATCTTTTTTCCACTTGAGTTAATGTCAGGTATTAGACCAATTCCACCCCTTACTTTATCTGATAAATTATAATTTATGCTTATAGGGGCTCCATTTACTTTTCTTGGATCAATTTCTTTAATATCACGATTTAAATCTATTACTAATCTTGAAATATTACTTTGCAAAACTGTAAATCCGCTCTCTTCCATTCCCTTACATAAATCATTTATATGCATATCTTGCATTGAATCAAGTTGTGCATTATCACTATCTCTTTCCTTTAATAAGTAATGATTTAGAGACAAACCTGCATGTGGCGATGTAATAATTAATGGTTTTTTTATTTTACTCTTTGGTTTTAAAAGCAAAAAATAATCATCTTTATTGTCATTTATTATTTTGCTCATTATCTGTATAATAGCAGAGAATTAATTTTATATATAAATTAATTTAATGCATTTAGGGCGCGTAGCTCAGCGGGAGAGCACTACGGTGACATCGTAGGGGTCGCTGGTTCAAGCCCAGCCGCGCCCACCATTTTAGTCAACCAAGTAGTTAGAGATGCTAATTATTATTATCAATTGAGTTAAGTAAATCTTCGGCTAGTTTAAAATCTGGATTCTGTAATAATAAATCTTTTAGTACCTTTTTTGCGTCTTTCTTCTTATTTAATTTCAAATATGCTGAGGCAATATTAATCTTAATAACTTTGTTATCTGGAGGTAGCAATTCTTCTACTTTTAAATAACTTTTTAAGCAATCTTCGTATTTCTCTAAGTGCATTTCTGATAGACCCTTAAGTTCATAGAAGAAAGCATTATCAGGAAAGTAATTTAGCAGCTCTTTTGATTGACGATATAGTTCATCATAGTTTCTAAAATTCCTTAGGTCGTGCAAATTACTTATTATAAAATTATTCTCTTTACCTCCTATTTTTTTTGAAAAGAATTTTTTGGCATCCTTTGATTCTTTATCATCACATTTAAAGCCTGTATCCTTTTTTGAAATAATATTTGAGAGAATTTTATATTCGTGCTTCGCAATTTGATTTTTAATTTTATTTACTAACTCACTTTTAAGTTTATTTTTTTCTGCTATTAAAATAATTTTTTTTGCATCATCATATTTTTCTGCAATGTATAAAGAATGTATAAATAATATCCAAGACTCACTGTTTTCCATATCAGCATCTAAGGCGACTTTCATAAATTGCCATGCATCTTTTTTTTGTTCGCTCCTCAAACAAATTAATCCTAAAAATTTGTTTGCTTCTTGATTTGAAGGTTCTAGATTAACAACTTTTTGAAAAATTTTTTTTGATTGATCTATCTTATCGTCCAAGAATAATTTTTTTGCTTTTTCTATTAAGTCTATGTTTTCTAAATGTGACATTATAAATCTTAAGTTTTTTTATTTAACTCATCATATAGAGGTTTTAACTCTTTTTCATAGTTTTTCCATCTATTAATAGATGATGAATATACTTTTTCTCTTACCTGAAGACTGCTTGATGTAACTATTGATCTTTTATTTTGATAAAAATTCACACAATCTTCTTCAAATTTAAGATCACAAAAATCTAATATCCTTTTTACTTCATCATCAAGATTTGAAACTAAACTTTCATATTCAATATCATAAATATATTCTGGAAAAATTTCACGCCAATGATCCATCATATTTTCATACATTTTATAATATTTTGCTAACTCAACTTGATTATATGCAAAAGGTTGGTGCCCATTAAAACGTAAAGAATATATAGAAAAACAATTATCCATAGAATTTCTTTTTATATGTATAACCTTAGCTTTTGGAAGTATCATCTTAATAAATCCCAAATAAATAAAATTTAACATCTGTTTATCGGTAAATTGAGTTTTTACTTTATTTTTATCAATAAAATCAGATACATCATCAAGATACTCATTTCCTAATTCAACTCTATCTTCTGACGATAAGTTTTGAATATCCTTCAAATTATTTGATGAAACCTTATTCATAGCAGAAGAGGTAAGTTTCTTAATAAATTCAATTTCACCTAGACCAATAACTTGTGAGTGACTTGATAAAATCTGTTCAACTAAAGTAGTGCCTGACCTAGGCATACCAATAATAAAGATTGGTGCAGATGATGAATTACCATTTTCTACATTTTTATCATAAAATTTTTTGCCAAAAACTTCTTGTATTTGAAGAAATAATCTTTCTTCAATCTCAATGTTATAGTCATATGTTGATCTATAAAGTTTATTTCCCCTTTCGAAATACTTATAAGCATCTTTATAACTTTCTTCATTATCATTTAAAAAACCAAGCGCAAAACATAAACTCGAATGACTATCGAGAATATTTTTTGGAATAGATTTTTCATTATAATTTTCTAATTCTTTTTCATTCTCATCATACAGCTCATAAAATTGCTTTATTTTTTTATCATTAATATCGATACCCTTATTTAAAACAAGGCTTCGAAAGGTTTCTGTATTTTTAGGATCAATTTCTAGAGATTTTTTAAAATACTCAGCTGCAATCTTATTATCGCCTAAATTAAAATAAGCACCCCCTAAATTATTAAGGGCATCTATATAATTTGGTTTTAATTTAATAGCTTTTTTATATTCCAAAATAGCCTCTTCTATTTTTCCTTTAAGAAGATAAGCCCAACCTAAATTGTTATAAGCAGAAGCAAATTTGGGATCTAATTTAATAATCTTTTTACAATCTTTAATTGCGTCATTATAGTTATTCAACATATTAAAACACACAGACCTATTAATAAGTGCATTTATATAATTTTTATTAATTTGTATTGATTTACTAAAAAAGGATATAGCGGTTTCGACCTGATTTACTTTTAAATAAACTAGTCCAATATTATTTAATAATACAAACGAATCCGAATTTAATTTTAAAGCGTTATTATAATAATTGATGGCTTTACTTAAATCATTTTTAATATAATAAAAATTACCAATTTCTATAAATAGATAATCTATTTTATCATTTTTTTTCAATGACTTAAGATAACTTTTTTCTGCATTAAAAAAGTCATTTTTTTTAAGATAATAATTAGCTAAAAAGTAATAACCATCAAAATCATCCGGAAACTTGATAACAAATTCTTCAGATAATATTTTAACATTATTTAAATCATTATTAGCTAAAAATTTAATAATTTTAGAAATTAATAAGCTTTTATTTTTTTCGGCACTACTCATTTATAATCCTAACAATTTAAAGTATAAATAATGAATTAAAACTCAAGATATCCTTCAAACTTTTTCCACCTCCCTACTGACGAATTGTATAATTTTTTTCTTACCTGGTGAGAACTTGCGGTCATTACTGGTCTTTTATTTTTATAAAATTCAATGCAATTTTTTTCAAAAGGTAGGTTACAATATTCAAGCATCTTAATTGTTTCCTCCTCAATATTACTAACTACATCTTCATACTGAACATTATAAATTAATCCAGGGAAAACATTATTCCAATGTTCCATTAAATCATTATAAAGATCATAATAAGCGCTCACTTCTTTTATGTTATAGGCATAAGGATAAAAACCTGTAAATTTTATCGAAAAAATAGATAGGCAATTATCATTCTTATTTCTACTTACATTAATTATTTTAGCCTTTGGAAAAACTATTCTTATCAATCCTACTGAAATAAAGTTTGATAGATTCTTATCTGTTACTTTAGTAATATCTGAATCAAAATTAAATTTGTTTAAATAAAATTCAGCTAGTTTCTCTATAATGTCATTATTAAAATCTGATATTTGGAAAGGGTATTTTTTATTTAGTATTCTTTCGGTTTCAAAAGTCATTTTTTGGATATAGTCAACTTCACCTGCTCCAAAAACACATGAATGATTAGAAATAATTTGTTCGACTAAAGTTGATCCTGATCTAGGTAAGCCAATTATAAATATCGGTTGTTTAGATTGATTACCTTCAAACTCTAATCCGTCAAGATTAGACTTAGAATAAATAGCCTTCAAAAGATCAAAATGCTTCTTCTGCTCATCAGTCTTATAAGAAAAAGATTCACGTACAATCTTGTTTGCCTCTGAATAAAACTTAGATGATTGTTCAAATTCTTTTGTGTATTCATATAATTCACCTAGCGCAAAAGCAAGTGTAGCTCTTGATTCTCCATTACCAATTAAGTCATCATTAAATATTTTTAGAAATTTTTTAGTTATTCTATCACCCTTTTTTAAGCCCTTATTTCTAACAAGGCCTTTAAAAGAATCTACAAAATAAGGATCTTCATCTATTGCTCGTTTATAATTTTCATTAGCCTTATCAAAATTATTAAGGTATGAATTCAAATTACCCAAATTATGATAACAAGCAGGCAATGAATTCCTCTCTCCGCTTTTACTTAATTCCAAAGCTTTATTAAAATTAATTTCTGATTCCTTAAAATTTGCTAACTCTTGATATGCGGCTCCTAGATTATTATAAAAAGGCGGTTGTTTAGCGAAGCTAATAGCTTTTTGATAAGCAATAATAGCTTCTTCATTCTTATTTTGGAGTCTCAATACATTACCAATTTGATTATGAGCATAAGCATCCATATTGTTTTTAACAATTATATCTAAATAAAAATTATAACATTCATCCAATTTGTTTAATTTGAGCATTAATGATGTGAATTTATCATAAACAGAAGAATGCATGGCTCCTTCTAATATATTTTTTTGATATCTTTTTATTGCTTCTTTATTTTTATCTAACTTTATGAGTGTTTCAGTAATATTAAGAAAAGCATTAAAATCATTTTTATTTATTTCATAGGATTTATTAAAAAACTCTAAGGCCAATTCATATTTTTTTTCATGAGAATGTATAGTGCCAATCGAATTCAATAAAATAGGGTTACTTTTATCATTTTCATATAACTTTTTCGTAATTTCTTTAGCTTTAGAAAATTCCCTAAGACCTAATAATGAGGATGCTTCATTTATATTTATAAAATGATTGGTTTCATCAATTTTTTTTGCTTCTTTTATAATATCAATACTTTTCTTATAATCTTGTATAGCTATAAACGCAGATGATAAATTTATATATATTGATATATCCTTGTTATCAAAATCTAAAGCCTTTTTATAACAATCAATTGCTTCATTCATCTTACCTAAGTTCTTCTTTGTTAAGCCCATTAAATTATGAATAGAAGCATTATTTTGATTTTTTTCTAGTGCTTTACCAAGAAAGATTTCTGCCTGATCGAAATTGTTATTATAGTAAAAATATACAGCACTAAAGAAAAAACCAACATAGTGTTCAGGATATTTAACAATAAATAAATCTGTTTTTTCTTTGAGTTCTTCTAGATTATTATTTTTTATCAAAGAGTTAAGAAATTCAATATCATCATGAAGTTGATTTTTTCCATCAATCATCTTTCTTATTTCTCTTTTGTTTTTATATCTTGTTTAATTGTTACATCTTGATCAAAGGTATTTAAACTAACACCAAAAGTTAAATCTTCCGCTGTATAATATCCAATATCACCTCTTATGATATATAAGTCATCTGAAGTATTTGAAGTTAATTTTGAAGCATGTGTCCAATCAGACGGATAAATAACAGTAACTCCCCTGTAAGCCTTTACAGATGTTCCATAATAATAAAATTCTAATTCGCCACCTTCTTCAACAGTATTAAGAAATGTAATAAAAGATAGCGAATAAATACCTGCCCTAGGCTGATTTCTTTTATAAAAAGGATCATAAGCATTGGGGCTGCCTTTATCATATCTATGAAATTCATAGTTATTTAATAGACCTAACTCATTTTGCTTTATGAGTGTAGGCCATCTTTTTACATACTCATTATAACATTCATTTAAATATTTAAAATAAAGCAATAAACGGGTATTAGTTATATCTTCTGCACTTAAATTAAGTATGCTTTTACCTTTTACGATATCTTCATCAATTTTATTACCTTTAGGAGTAGCTATAGACATATCCATATGAAGTGTTTGATTAGTATTAAAAAAATCGATTAATAAATCATTAACAGTGATATCACTTAAGGACCAAACTCCAATAAAATTTGGATTATTATCTGTTAAAATAGGTAAATGCGTAATTTGATCGGACATTATTTATTTTTCTCTAAAAGCTTTTGAACTAAGCTTTGTTACCGGAGCAAAAAGATATCCAAGAACAGTTCTTTTATCTCCTATAATACTAATCTGAGTTTGCATTCCCGGTTGAATTATACCATTAACTTTTTCAGAAAACTTTTCAAAATCTGCATCTAAAGTGGCTATATAAAAAGAATTCCCATCTTGATCTGATCGTGTATTGGCAGAAACTTTAATTACTTCACCTTCAGCTCTTCCATATACACTTTCATCAAATGAAGTAAGAGAAATATAAGCCTTCATACCATTTTGGATAAACGAAACATCCTGCGGTAAAACTCTTGCCTCAACTACAAGATTGTCATCATCAGGTACAATTTCGGCTAACTTTGAACCAGCCTCGACAACGCCACCAATTGTAAAGATATTAATATTTGTGATTGTTCCATCTGAGGTAGATTTAACAATTGCCTGATCAGCTCTAATTCTTTGACTCGGAAGTTTTGACATGGCGTCAGCAAAAATTTCTTCAGCTCTAGTTAATTCGTTTAGAGTCGCATTTCTTCTTTCTAATAAAGTTGATTTTCTGGCAAGTAAAGACATCTCTGAATCAGCTCCCTGATCAAAAAGTTCTTGGGTCATTTCCACCTGACGTTCAAGAATATCGAAATAACTAATGTTGCTAAGATATATCTCTTTCTGAAGATCAATAAGTTCAGGTCTATTTTCAATTAAGTCTTCTGGAAAGTTATACTCTTGCGTTATACCTAATTCTAACCTAAGACGGCTGATATTAGCCAAAGTTGTATAGTAAATATTTTCTGTTTGGTTTTTCTCAGAAATTATTTCTAGAGCATCTATTGCAAAAAGAGGATCGCCTTTCATAACGAAATCACCTTCCTCTACATATATTTTTTCTAACTTACCGGTAAATAAAGATTGAATATCTTGTATTTTTGAAGAAGGCTTTACTTCTCCCATAGCAATAATACTTCTATCAATTTTAGCTATCAAACCCCATATAATAAAAATAACTGTGATAGCAACAATCATAAAGAACATTAAGTTTGGTTTATTAATTCTTGGTGCTAATTCTGATTCACTAGCATTAATGTGGTCATCAATAGATTCTCCATTATCTAATGAATCAAATTTAGCCATAAAATAATCCCGAGAAATCTCAAGAAATCTATTAAATATAACCTCAATTTTTTTTAGGAGCTCAGGGTTAAAGACCCTATCTTTGAACATAACTAATTTTTTAATTAATTTAATATTTTTTATTTTCTTTAACATAAAATAATTATCCGGTTATCTGCTTATTTTGAAAAGATTCTAATCTAGCTAAATACTCTTCTGAAGAAACATCATTTTTTATACCTTTGTTATCTAAAATTATTACTCTGCTTGCTTTCTCAATAAATGATTTCCTATGAGTACAAAAAAGGACTGTACGACCACTAAAATATTCTTCCAAATTATTTAATAATTTTGACTCAGTCTCATGATCCATTGCAGAAGTTGGTTCATCCAAAATTAATAGATTAGGTTGGTTAATTAAACCACGAGCCCATGCAATTGCTTGTTTTTGCCCTCCGGATAACCCTATTCCACCTTCTTGTAGATTAAACTTATATGCATTTTGAAGTTTTCCAGCAAATTCATCGACACCAGATAGTCTTGCGGCTGCAAAGAAATTATCATTGGTTACATCATCAGCATTTATTTTAATGTTATCTTCAAGAGTTCCTGAAAAAAGTTCAACATTTTGTAAAACAACACCTATATTATTTCTTAAATCTGTTTGCCTAATACTATTAACATCAACTTTATCTAACAACACATAACCACTTGTTGGCTTATTAAGTCCAAGAATAAGGCTAATAAGAGTTGATTTACCTGAGCCAACAGTACCCATAATAGCTATTCTTTCTCCAACATTTATATCTAAATTTAAATTTTCAAAAACTGCTTCATTACTTCCCGGATAAGTAAAATTCACATTTTTAAAACTAATATTACCTTCAATTGTATCTTTTTTAACTTGATCAGTTTTACTCTCTTCTAAAGAAATAACTCCCATTAATTCATCTATCTGTTTATAGGCTTTTAATGCATTATTTAAACTTCCAAGTGTTTGACTAAATTGACCTAATGGAGCAAGTGTCCTACCAGATAAAATAACAGAAGCAATTAAAGCTCCAGTAGTAATTTGAGCATCCTGCACTAAATAAACACCCATAAAAACAATCCCAAGACTACTGAACTGCATGCCAGTTGAAGTAAAGTTAGAAGCTGCAGCAGTTACCATTCTCGCCTTTAATCCAAAACGAGAATTTGCATTAACACTTTGATTCCATTTGGATTTAAGTTTTTCTCCACCGGCGATTGCTTTAACTGTATCAATATTAGTTAATAACTCTACTAAAACAGAATATTTCCCTACATTAGAATCATAACTTGAGTTCGTGAACCTCTTTAATATTGGCTGTACAATAAAGGCAAATAAAAAAACTGAAATAACTATGAATAATGGAACTATCGCTACTGGGCCCGCAATGGAATAAATAACGCCTATAAAAAACAACATAAATGGCAAGTCTATAAATGTATTCAAAGAAGCTGATGTAAATAAGTTCTTCAAAGTATCAAATTCTCTTACTATTTGAGACAAAGCTCCCGCTGCTTTTCTTTTTTCATGGTGAGAGTTTTCTCCTATATCTTGTGAAGTCATTTTTGTAAATATCTTATCACCAACAGAACGGTCTATAGAAGAGCCAGCAACATCAATATAATAAGTACGAAGCATCTTCATTGCATAATCAAAAATAAAAACAATAATTACACCAAAAGCAAGAGCTTTTAGTGAGTCTGTTGCGAAGTTTGGTAAAACTTTATCGTATACTGTCATTATATAAAAGGCAGTAACAAGAGCAAAAAGATTAATGAATACGCTACCTAAAGCAACCTGAAAATAAAGTCTTTTGCTGCGTAAAACTGGACCCCAAAACCAGTGTTTTTTTCTATCTTCCATAGTCAACCCCTTGATATAACTGATATATGGATATTAATTAATAATTTACAAGTATTGATATTTAAATGACAGTAATAATTTCTTTTAGTTAATTTACTATTTCTTTTTGGGCTATAAAGGTCACTAGATTTGCAGATAATAGTTTAAGTTGTAAATTACTTACAACATAATCAACTTCCATCGTATTTATTGAAGCTTGTATACTAGCTTTTTGATAAAAAAGATCTGCTAACGATATACCAAGGAATTTAGAAACTGTAAGCTGTGCTTCCATAAGTACAATTTGTCTGTTAATATCTTCTAATACATCATATTGCTCTTTTAGTTGTTTATTTAAGCTTGATATAAGAGATAAGAGCCTTAATCTTTCAACTTCGTCAATTCTATTCTGGTAATTAATATTATATTTTGCTGCTCGAACTTTAGATCTTGAAGCTTGCACTCTTTTGCTAGAGGCCCCAAAGTCTAGGAATTGCCAACTTGCCTGTAAGCCACCTTTAATATCATATTCATCCTCATCTTCATTACTACCATCTACGTCATATAATGTACCGCTCACTGTAAGTGCAACACTTGGAAGACGATTTCCTCTTGATAATAATAATTCAGCTTCAGCAGCATCAAGATTTGCCCTAGCAAGTTCAAGATCATAACTTTGGTTGTCAAACCTAAAATCTAAAAAATCATAATCTACAACCTCTATTGGATTATGGTTTGGCATTAACTCTTGTGAATAAAAGCGTAAGAAAACAGCTTTTGAATTAGTAAATCTACTTTCAATAGTATTAGAAAGCAGTTGCATTTCACTATATTTAATTCGCATTTGCGCTAGAAGGCTTAAGTCTGTTAAACCTGCATTAAAACGCTTTTCAGATAAATCCAAAAGCTCAGAACTTCTTTTAAGATATTTATTAACATCTTTTCTTAATTGAAAATCCCTAACATATGTTAAGTAAGCTGAAGTAGACTCAATTATAGTTTGCCCTAACCTCTTATTACTTTCAACAATCGAGCCTCTTAAATTAGATGCAGACCTATCAATATCTGCTTTGATACCAAAACCAGTAAAAATAGGTTGTACAACCTGTAATTGAAGGTCTAAACCCTCATCTTCAAATTTTCGTAAAGCATTTCTATCGCTAATTTGTCTATCAATAGTTAAACCATTTTTTATTGATGCTATAAAAACTGGCAGCCTAGCTCGCTTAGACGCGCTGAGATCTGCCTCCGCTGATTTTACATAAGCACGTGATGAAATAACAAAAGGTTCTTCAATTGATGCTTGATAAGCTAATCCAAGTATTCCATCTAGTGTTACTTGTTCAGCGTTTTCAGCTTTTATTGTATCTAAGAAAAAAAGAGGAAAAAATAAAATAAAATAAAATTTATAATATTTAATCTGATTTTTCATCGACATCAGTTAATGAGGACTTATTGTTCTTTTTCTTTGATTTATCTGATTCTTTTGTATCATCATTTTTATTTTCGTCAGATAACTTTGTATTTAATTCCTCAACACCTTGTACCAATGCTTGTACGACATTATTAATGCAATTTGCTGGAATAAAAATATCTTCAGTTGAAGTTTCTCCTTTTGCATCAATCCTTCCCACAGCAACTCTAAGAACACCATTTGATATTGTCATGCCTGCTATACCATCGATTAACATACTTATCTCCCTTAACAATTACCTATATATATAGTTATTCGTTTAAATAATGCAATAGCATGAAAGTGAGTTTATGCTCTATACTTTGGGTTCAGCAAAGTCAATCCAGCCTGTGATTATATATTTTTCATTAGAATTCACTACCTCGCCGCAATGTGCATGCGTCCATTCTGCAGGCCAAATCAATGTTCTTCCTTTTTTAGGGGAAACTCTTAAATCATAGTAAGAAAAATGTGTGGCGCCACCATCGTCTACATCATTAAGATAGGTCATCCATGCAAAAACTCTATTCATATTACGTAAATCTGTTCTTTCACTATGAACATTTTTAAAGTGACCACCTTTTGTATATTTTTGTATATTAAAAGAACCCATAGAAAGATTAAAATCAGATAAAATTTTATAATCGTTAATATAGTTATTCAGTAACAAGTTGATATATTTTATATATTTCTTAATAAATTTTACTGGTTCTTGTTCTAAATGTTGTATTTGGACACATAAATCTACAGAATTTTTTTCTTCAATATTAACGCCTTCATAGGTAGAGCCTTGACGATGAAGAGATGCGTTATTATCAAAAAAATTAACTATTGAGTCAATAAGGCTATGGTCTTGTATATCCCAACATCCAATAAAGTTTTCAGCATCATCTGTTTTAATATTTTTTTTTGTGAAACGCATATCAGCTTGTTCAATTTGTGGAGATAAAAAAATATAATCTGAATATTTAATTGCGTTTCCATAATCCAATATATGTTTATAGCAATGCGCTAATACTGATGATATATCATTATACATAGGAAGAGAGACATTTTTCATATCAGGTTTCAACTTTAACGATTTATTTAAATGTTTAATAGCTGCTTCAAAATTCCTAAGATAATAATAAGAAACACCAAGTTTAAAATGTATCAAAAAGTCATTATCCTGTATTTGCAATACATCATTAAGAATAGTAATAACACTTTGAAAATCACTACTAGAATAACTTTTATCAGCAAGCTCTATTAATGCATTTATATCTTTATTATTTGACATATCTTTTTTTAAGTAAGTTCAAACCATCCATTAATAATGTACTTTTCACCAGAATTAACTACTTCACCACAATGAATATGTGTCCAATCTGAAGGCCAAATTAAAGTTGTGCCTTTTTTTGGCTTAAATCGTGCATCAAAATTAGGGAAATATGTGCAGCCACCATCTTCTACATCATTTAAATATGTCATCCAAGCAAACATTCTATGCATTGATGCTTTATTTAATCTTTCAGCGTGAAAACCTTGAAAATGTCCACCTGTTTCATATTTTTGAATATTTAAATTTGAAAAATACAAAGGTATAGTATCTAACATAGGCCATCTTCTCTTATAATCATTGAACAATGTAATTAATATGTCTGAGTATTTATTAAACATATCAAATTTCTCGTCTTTTAATGATGATGGTAAAACAGATATATCTATAGATTTCTTATGATTAGTATTTATTTGACCACCAGATCTTCCAGGTGATTGAAGAGTTGGATTTTCATCAAAAAAATTAACAATCTGATCCATAAGTTTATCATCGTTTATTGACCAATAGCCAATAAAGTTATCTGTGATATCGGATTTAACTTCAAGCTGAGAGAATAAATTACTACCGACTGAATTATCAGAAATAGAGATTAAACCTGGACCACGTTTTAAATATTCATCTGCTTCGGCATAATTATAAATAGATCTATATAATTGTGTTAGTTCCATGCAAACTTCTGAAAAAAGGTCAGGGTGCACTTTATCGTTTTCTATAATAGTAATTATTTTCTCATAATGAGTTATAGCTTCTTTGTATTTAAACTTACCTCTATAAGCTGCCCCTAAACCTTTTAATGTTTCTATAGCGTTTGAATTTAAATCAAGAGCCTGGTTAAGATATTTTATAGCTTCATCATATTCTGAATGTTCGTTATATATCATCCCTATATTATTATTTAATATTTGTTCAGTTCCAGAATTTAACTGATCAACTAAAAGTAAATCTTTAAGTTTGTTTAAGGCAATATCAGATCTATTTGTTTTGTGATAAACATTGGCAAGATTAATGTTACCGTCTATTGATTGATCAAACTTGGTCACAAGATGATTTAATACTTCCTCGGCCTCTAAAAACTTTTCTTGAGCAATTAAAGTGGCGCCTTTAAGGTTCAGTAGGATCGCATTATCGCCTAATTTAAGAAAACCATCTAACTTATCATTAAGTTCATCAAAACATTGTTTATCAAATAAACCACTAAGGTAAATTAAGTCATCTTTTGTAAATTTTTTATTCATATATTTATTATAACCAAAAAAAAAGGGGTCTTAAAGACCCCTTCTCTTTATGTCTTATCATTTAATTAAGCAATGATATCGAATTCAGCATCAGCAAAGTCACCAGCAGCGATAGAAGTCACGCCAGCAATTTTTAAGATGTTAGTAACAGCTAAGTCATTTGCCTCAAAGTCGGTATCATCAGCAGTCTCTACCATAACATCAGCAACAGCAACATAAGCATCTGTTCCATCTGAGTATAATATCAAGAATGAACCAGTAACAGTTGCTAAATCACTTGATACTACTAGAACTCTATTACCACCTGCTTCTAGCGCTTCACCAGCAGCAACAGAAGTTGCATATGTAGCGCCAACTAATACTAAGATATCATTTGAAAGAGCAGATATATTAACAGAAGCAGCAGTTAATTCTGTAACTGTTACAGTATCAGTTGCAGCAACATCAGTACCATCACCTTGCTCAAGATCATTAGATCCTGTTGTAGCACTAAGACCTTCGATAACAGATAGGTCAAGATCAATTGTATCCTGGTTACCTGTTGCAAGAAGGTTCATGCCTGTGATTGTATCAACACTTAATGTTGTGTCATCGTCATGAATGAAGTTATCAGCACCTAGGCCAAATGTAATAGCATCAGCAGCTTTTGTACCAGTTACTTCATATGAACCAGTAGTTGAACTACCCATTGTTACATTAGCACCAAATCCACCAGTGTATTGTGCAAGGTTTACTTTCTCAAAACCAGTTACAGTACCTGTAGCGGCAGCACCATCCCAACTTACTATCTGGTCTGTTGTAGATGAAAGATCTACCGTTACACCTGATATAATTGAGTAGTATTTAACAACTAGCGTATCAACACCTGTACCTGAAGCAATAACATCACCACCGTTTTCCATCTGAATAGAGTCAACTCCAATAGAACCTGTAATAGTCATTGCAGAAGAACCACGGTCAGAAAGGGTAAATGTACCAGCATATGTGCCTGCATTAATAGTTGTTGTTAAAGCTGAAGTCGTTGACAGCGTTAATGTTTGTAAAGCAGATGCAGTTGCAAGGTAACCATTAATATTAATAGTTGTAGCACTTCCTGTTGTAGGAGTAACAGCTGAAGCTATAATACTATGATCTTCATCTAGTGTGCCCATAGTAATATTTAAAGTCTCAGTACCTGCAGATGTAAGTGTAACAGTGCTTGCAGCATTGTTAGTATCTTCTAAGTGAAGATTAACTGTATCATCAGTTCCTGTCGCAGAAGCATGAGCAATTGATAAAGCACCACCACCAGTTGAATCAAAAGTTGGCGCGCTACCTCTTAAATGACCAAGGTAAATTGTTCCATGGTTATCACTATTGTAGTTAGTAATTGCAACTGTGTTAGCTGAACCCGTACCAGTACCAAGTAATAATCTTGAAATATCTGTAGCTTTAGTTAGGTCAAGAGTTGTTGTCTCACCACCAGTATTACCACTATCACTTGTGAAATAAAGATACTCTATACCTTGTGTATTTGGAGTATAGGATTGTGTATCTGTATCTGTTGAAAACTTAACAACATCTTTTGCACTAGCAGCACCGATAATCTGAGTTGTATTTGCATACATTTCAGCATCGAATAGGATGTGATTTAATCTTCCTTCAAAGTCAGAAGCATCAATTAAAACTAAATTCGTTCCATCTTGACCATCAGCACTCATATCATAAGTAGATAATCCGTTACCACCTTTAATTATCAATGTTGTAGCATCTGAATCGTTAGTAAACTTAGCTGCTGCCTGAGTAAGAACCACAGCTTTAGATGCACCAACAGTAACTTCAATAGTTTCAAAGTTATCAATTGTTACAGCACTAACTGTTCCTGTGTATGATAACTTCGCAGTATCATTACCAGTACCACCATCTAGAACATGAGTAGCTGTACCACCAACAACTGTTAGATCCACTACATCATTTTTATTACTACCTGTAATTGTCTGAACAGCAACACCTTGTGCAGTAACTGTTGTCGGTGTAGCAGTATTAGCAATAAGTGTTAATGGGCCAGCATGAGCCGCAGCATTAACAGTTGCAGTATTCACATGCAATGTTGCAGTACCTGTACCTGTTAGATCTAGACCTTCAGTATATGCAGCATCACCACCATTAATAACTAATGTAGTAGCTTTCACTTTAGCAACATTTAGATCTGCTTCGTTTGAGCCGGCTTCAGTAAGGTCAGCATTAGCAGTAATTGTTACTGTTTCAACTGCAGCATTTGTTACTAGAGTTGCGTCAACATCATCATCTGTACCTGTATCACCAAGTAGGAATGTAATATTGTCATCATCACCAGTTTCGTCTGCTAGAGAAACTGTCAATGTACCTTTATAGATATCATTAGCAGCAGCTGCAGCATTACCAACACCAACATTTGTTCCTGTTGGAAGATCAGTAATAGTTAATGCAGTTGTGTTATCACCACCAGTTGTACCAGCAGCATTAATAACTGAAGCACCAGTAATATTCGCGGCACTAATTGATGAAGCAGAAGTAGCTGTTATAAGATCAATATTTTCAACACCACTAATATTAAGATTACCAGTTCCAGTTACCGTTGATAAACCTGAAATTGTTGCTGTTAATCTATCACCAGTTGTTGCAGTTCTATTACCTGCATCAGTAACTGAGTCAGCAGAAGATAATGTTGTACCAAAGTTAATTGTATCATTACCAGTACCTAAACTTACAGCTAAAGAAGATGCAGCACCAGTTGTTAGATTCGCATCATAAGTCATTGAACTTGCATCTAATGTTGCAAGTAAAGCAGCTTCAGCACCAACTGTTAGTGTTATTTTATCGTTACCTGAAACATTAATCGTTGTTAGAGATGTATCAGCAGATATATCAGTAATTAAGTTACTTTCAGAAGTTGTAGATAATACTTCATTACCAAGAACAGAAACAACATCAGATGTGATGTTTAGAGTTTCAATAGCTGTGAAGATAATATCATCAATACCATTTTGAGCTCCTGTTTTACCATCTGCACCATAAAGTTCTACATTAAGAACATCAGCTGTTCCTGATGCATCTTTAAGGCCAAGACTTAGTTCAGCAACATTATTATCGTTATCATTAATAACTCCAACTGTATCGCCAGCCTTCAATGTTGAAAGCGTTAGGTCTTTTCCGTCAGTATTGTTCTCAACCAAATGAAATGCTGTAGCAGTTGTTTTATCAAAATTTGTAATTGCTAAGTCATTGTTGTTTGTAGCTTCAATTTGAATAATTTCTGTATTCGCAATTGATCCTACAGTTGTTGGTGAGAAAGCAGTAATACCTGATAACGCTAGTGTATCTACACCGTCGCCACCATCTACTGTATCTTTCGTGTTAAATGTTGCAGCAAAAGTAATTTTATCATTTCCGCTACCACCTGTATAAGCAATATTCTCATCATCAGTACCTACAGTTATAGCACTACCGCCTGTACTTTCTGATAGATCAATTGTACCAGTTACAACTGAACCAACAGCTGTACCAGCAAAGTCTAGCGCAGTCGTGATAGTAAGTTTTGAACCACCTGCAAGAGTAACTTTTGCAAGAGTTGAAGCTGTTGCAGCGTCATCTACAGTCAATGTGCCAATTGTTTGACCAAGTGCACTTCCTGTTGATGTAATAGCAACTGTCTCAACACCGTCTGTACCTGAAGCACTAAATTCGATTACTGAAGCAGCACCTGAATCCGTTACTTTTAATGGTTGTGTTGTATCTGGACCAATAGTTGATAGAAGATCATATGTAATTCTAGTATCTTTACCTGCTAGAACTCTATCAGCAAAAACTGTTACGATATTTGGAACACCAGCGACAGTTAAGTCATCTGTACTTCTGTCATTAGTAATCTGTGTAACACCTTCTTGTTGAAGAAGACTTGTTGAAGTTCTTACAGCACCCGAAGCACGGAAAGACATAATTTCTACATTAGTAATTGTTGTATCACCAGAGAAGTCTCCGTCAGATAAGTTCAGGGAAACTGTATCTATACCTTCTCCACCATCGATAACATCATAAGAGTTAGCCGTTAGGGTTGTACCAGAACCAATAACACCAATATAGGTATCATTGCCTGCTCCTCCAGATAGGTCATCATATCCAGTTGTTAAAATCGAAACGCTACCAGCACCAACACCCGAACCGACGCTTGCGCCTGAAACAGAAACATTAGCTGTACCAGCAACTAAAGTAGATCCTGTCGGTAATGAAGAAACTCCCATTGCACTTGCAAAGGCTGAGTAAGTTTGATCGGTACCAGTTGTACCTGATGTATCATTACCACCTACTTCAAATGTAAAGTTATCAGCACCATTGACTGTAACGACAGCTCCATTTGAAAGTGTTAGTTCTACAGCATCAGCAGCAAAGCGTGATGATGTAATTGATAAACCATCAACTAGCTGTATTCTATTAGCACCTGCAGTATCAACGATACTTACCTTTGCATTAGCAGCAATTGCTGATGATAAAATGTAAACGTCGTCACCTGATAGACCTCTATAGGTTACGTCGTCATTAGTTGGAACGAGAATATCGTTACCTGTTGTTGCGTTTGATATTGTAGCCATTTTTTATACTCCCTGAAGTATTAGCTTTTAAAAAAAAACAAATCAATAA
>MDTB01184514.1_pt1 | contig 23393 bp, 23 predicted proteins | sample 811161 | NCBI WGS metagenome assembly MDTB01 (sample SAMN05326650, study PRJNA326480) | marine metagenome | isolation source: seawater | place: Mediterranean Sea | collected 2009
ACAACCCCTGCTACAAGCACAAGTACGAGCACAAGCACAACGCCTGCTACAAGCACAAGTACGAGTACAACCCCTGCTACAAGCACAAGTACGAGCACAAGCACAACGCCTGCTACAAGCACAAGTACGAGTACAAGCACAACACCTTCTACAAGCACAAGTACGAGTACAAGTACAAGCACAAGTACAAGTACTAGTACAAGTTCAGGTACTGGCTCAGGTTAGATATTTTTGTGAGAAAACAGTGATTAATTATAGTCACTGTTTTTAATCTAGATAACCATCCCACTGTTTAGAAAATTCGTATTTTGTTGAATTATAGATAAGGCCTCTTAAATCTTTTTCATAAATCAATTTTGCTCCGCCATCTCTTGTCAAGGGTGATATTTTGACTGTTGAATATGTCCCCAAATATTGATCTGAAAAGAAATCAAGCGGTATTTGGAAATAAAAACCTTTGTCAAAACTACCCTCTCCAAAAACTTCAGCTGATACATTAGTTCTAGTAAAGTAGACTCCTGCTTTAAATCCTGAATTAGTTCTTCTGCTGATGTCAAAAGTATAACCATCATCCTTTGCTAAATATCTACCAAAACTTAAATTAGCTTCTACTCCCTTTGCAAACATATATGCAAAATTTAAATGGCCTGTAGTTGTATTATATTTTTGAAAATTAAATCTTTGATCAAAAGTTCTTTGTTTCACATAAAACAATTCTGATGAAATTGAAAAATTATTATTAAATGGTCTATATAAAATTTGTCCTCCAAACCCACCAAACATTGTTTCAAAATAACCACCACTAATCTTTGCATAAAGATTTTTTTTTGGTGACCAGATATAATCTAATTGCAACCGTGAAATATATATATCATCTTCTTTCAAATATTGAACAAGTTCGGTTCTGACATGCTCCATTTGAGATGCTGGTCCTGTGATTGTGTCTCTAAAATTATCATAAAGCCTGAAGTTAAGCTCAGAGCTTAGAATAAGATTTCTGCTAAATTGTAGTTCGCTTATATTTTGAATATTAATGCCACCAAAGTAGAATTTTTCAGGGTTTCCAATATGAGAAACTATTGAGGGGCTTGTTGAATGAAAAAAAACAGGAAAAGATACTCTTGGTTTAAATTCATTTGAAAGATATTCATTTACATTTCCTGAATCAAACTTTGTATACCTTTTTATAAACTCAATTGGTGTTGTTTTGTTCGTAATATGATTTGCAACATAAGATATCTCATTTAACTCTATACCTGCATTGATATGTTTTACGTTTATTTGCGATAAATCAACATTATGAAAATCTGCAACGATATCAGAAATTTTTGCTGCATATGATGATGATCTTATTGAATTTCTATGGTTGGAAGTTGAAATTGTTATATCTAACTTACCATTACCTTCTATACTTGCTGTCTGAAGCAATAAGTTATTATTATTTAAGTTATATAACAAATCATCATAAAAATTTTTCTTTGAGTTACTTTCACGAGTCTTTTCTACCTTAGGATTGAATTTAGATTTTTTAACAAGGTCATCTTTGAAGGTAATTCCAAAGTTAAAGCTTAAGTTAAATGTATTGCCTTTTATTAAAGACGACTCGATTGTTAAAAATTTGTTCACAGCATAACTAAGTCCTAAATTATAATTTGAATCTTTATCTCTCAAACTCAAGACAATATCCTCCCTGTTATTTGCAGAAAAATCTTTATAGTTAAATGGGTCGTACTCTAATTTAATTTTCAAATTTTTACTAAAGCTTGGTGAGTATTCAAGCCCGCCAAAGATATTAACATCGCCTCTAAACCACTGATCATATGTTGGTGTTCCACCAGAATTAATGTAATTCGATTTTTTTGGCCTGACATTAAATTTTTCAGATAATTGGCTGAAAGGATTCTTATATGAGTTTGTGCCGACAAACTTTCCCCAACCTGCACCAAAAGAAATTTTGAGGTTTGAAGATTCATATGTTGATACAACATATTCTCTTGAAAAATATCCTGTACCAGCAAAATCATCCAAGCCAACAGCAATATTTGGTAAATATTTATTTTCAGGTCTATAAATAAACTTTACATTAAATCCTTTATCAAGATAGTTACCCCTCTTGAGATCAACCTCCCATCGCAAATCTGATGGTCTATAGTAAAAGTATCCTGCTTCTAACCAATCAAAAGGTGAAACAGTCAAAGTTCCAAATTTCCATATATCATTTCTATTTAATGTCATTGAAACAGTTCCTTCTGGTTTTGAATCAGCTGTAGGAGTTTGAATTAGTCCAACCTGTCCAAATGAATTAAATGTCTGGTTAAACTTATATGAGCTTTTTGGTTTAAAGAAATCTACAAATTGTGCATTAAGTGAGATACTAAAAAATACTAAAAAAAAAATCGTTTCATTTTAATTGGTAGAATTTAGAACAGATAAAGATGTAAGACTTAAAGCAACACTACTTATAATTGGAGCCCAAATTGATGCGATCTCAAGATTATTAGCAAAATTAGTGTCTCTTGGAACGTATATTATTGAGCCAGGATAAATTAAATTTGCAACTTCCTCAGCTTGCAAGAAAGCCAATCTATTGTTGTTCAAATCAAGATTTTTTGTCTCGCCATTTGGATGTACTATAAAAATTGTTTTTAAATCAGCGGTATTAAGTGAGCCACCTGCCGCATTAATATAAAAAGATATATCTTTATCAGAAGAGTATCTTACTGCACCAGGATTGTTAACTTCTCCTTGAATATAAACTTGTTGGGTAATATAAGGGATCATAATCTCATCTTCATTTTCAAGAATAGTATCAAGAATCGGATCAGCACTAATAACATCTAAATCAAACTCAGCAATAATTCTTCCAGTTACTTGAGCATCTTTAATTTGTTTTAGAACAAGTCCTAAACTTTCAGCATCAGGCTGGGTTGAAGAATTTGCGATGATATTGTTAATAAATTTATTATAAAGTTTGTCTCTTGAATCTTCATTAATCAACAGACTCCTTTTGTTTTCCAGATATCCTCCAAATGGATAAGCTGCATCTTCATATCCACCTGAATCCTTAATAACCTTACTCAATTTTGTACCAATAGGTATAAGATATCTACCTGGATTTTTAACAGCACCTGAAATCTTAACTTCATTGAATTTATATTCTCTGATAAATAAACTATCGCCGTTTTCAGGGACATACTCAGATAAGGAGTCAAAAGTAACTTTAATGTTAAGAGATTTGCCTTGACTTGCTCTTTTAATAACTAAATTTGACTTATCTGCGTTATAGTTAATTCCATTTCCAAAAAATATTAAATCTTTAAAGCTCTCTTCAGGCCTCATTTCGTATTTACCAGGTCTAAGCACACCCGATTCAATAGATAAAACTTTTCCAATACTATTAACAAATATAGTATCACCTGATCGCAAAGTGGTATTGAATTTGTTAGTGCCATAAATTAATATTTCGTATACATCTAAAGTATCAATCACTTTATTGTTTCTGATTAAATCTATATTTCTATAGCTGCCTATGTCACTTACACCGCCAGCCATAGTTAATGCATGAAGAATATTTGAATTTCCATTTAATGTATAAATACCTGGATTAAAAGCATTTCCTGATATTAAAACCCTTATGTCGCGAATATTTATAAGAGTAATATAAGCTTCTGTTCCAATGTATGCATTTTTTATTTTTGCTTTAATTAGGGAGCCCGCATCGCTTAAAGAAAGTCCTGACAATGAAATTTTACCTACATTAGGTAAATTAATTGAACCATCTCTTTTTATGGGATATTCCTCAACAGAATCGACTTGACCAATAAGTTGGATTTCTAAGACATCACCAAAATCTAGAATATAAGAACCATCAAGATTAGGCTCATTGATTGGCATAAATGATGTTTGTATAGTATCAAAAAATGCTTCTCCAAATATACCTGACTTTTTTATATCTTCATCTTCTAAGTCTGCTTTATCTATTTCTGTAGAGGCTTTTCTGTATATCGGTTTTTCTGTTTCTTTCTTTAATTTTACTCTTTCAAGAACATCCTCTCTAACATCTTCTGGCAGACTAGATAAATATTCTTCATCTATTTCCTGAGATGAAATAACTAAACAAAAAAATATGGGAAAAAGTAAGAGTAGTTTATTCATTAGTTTAAAAATTTTTTAATTTTGTTAGAGGTTATAAATGTTACTTTTTGCATTGTAGGTATTATATATGATTCTCCAGTTTTTGGGTTTCTGCCAATTCTTTTTGGTGATTGTTTTTTTTGAAAAGTTCCAAAATCAGAAATCTTTACAATTTTTTTCTCGACGTTTTCTTTGATAATTGATAGAAAATTTTCAACGAATGCCAAGCTTTCTTTTCCTTTAAAACTTGTGTTTTGTGAGATATTTTTAGCAATTAAAGACTTGGTAAGCTTCATTTTAATTAAGACCAGGAACTGACACTGATTTAATTTTAAATGCTTCTTTGAATATATCTTGCATTACTCCATCTACCTCGATATCTGTTAAAGTTTTGTTATTGGATTGAAATATAAAACGAAAACCAATTTTTAATTCATTTTTATCTGCATTAAAGTAAAAATCAAAAATATAGACATCTTTTAGAATTTTATTTTTGTATTTGAAAATTTTATCTTGCAATTCAGATGATTTAGTTGAGTCAGATAAAGAAAAGGAAATATCTCTCAGTGACGATGGAAGTTCAGATATATTTTGATACTTATTAAACTTTTTATAAACCGTGAAATTTTTATCATATTCAGAAAAATTTTGAGGAATATCCGATAAATCCATCTCAACATAGAATATATCTGATTTAGCTTTTGAATTTAATTCTTTTCTAGAAATGCTTTCAAATTCTATACCACCATCTATGAGTTTCAATAAATCCAAAAGATACTTTTTATCAATCTTTTTTGAAAAATCTTTATAATTTTTTCCAACTCTTCCTGATGCAATAATTCCTAATTTTATTTTTTCATTTAGCTTATCGGTTGATGAATATACATTTGATAATTCAAATAGTTTGATAGAATCTTTTTGTCGTCTTTCGTTATATAACAAATTATTCAATAAAGAATCTCTGAGCTTAATTCTTAAAAATTCTCTATTTGAATCCAAAGGATTATCTATACGAATTGAATCGCTGGTATTTTCTGAAACAAAAGGAAAGTTTATTACCTCATTAAAACCTTTTTCGACTAAATAAGTTCTTATTTTTGACTGGAGTTCATTAACATTAGATTTATTTGTTGGTAATGTGATGCTTTTTCTAGGAATAAAGTCATATCCGATAACACGAGCAATTTCTTCAGCAAGGTCATTTTGTGTTGAAATATCATGCCTAAAAGTAGGTACGTATACAAATCCACCATCTATTGAGAATCCTAAATTTTCCATTATGTTGATAGATTTGTTGTTTGATATTTTCAAACCAACTATGTCAGAAATTTTATTAATATCAAATTTTATTTTTGTTTTATTTATATCTTTATAATTTTTTGAGAAAATCTCAAGTTTCTTAATGCTTGCGTGTTCATTAACTAGGTATATGAATCTTCTTAAAATATTTTCGTGATTTGAGGGATCAACACCTCTCTCAAATTTATGTGCAGCTTCAGACTGCACGTCATATTTAACACTTTTTCCCATTATAGATTCAGGATTAAAGTAAGCACATTCAATAATTACTTCTCTTGTTTGACTGCTACAGCTTGTTTGCTTATTGCCAATAACACCTGCTAAATTTACGATGCAATCATTTATTTTAAAAACAGAATTTTTTCCATTAATTTCAATTTTAGTATCTAGTAATGTTTCTATTTCTACTGGTTTTGAAAAATCTTCATCAACAAATGTTAGTTGTGAGCTAATTTTATTTGCGTCATAGCAATGTGTAGGTTGACCAGTTTCATATGAAATATAATTAGAAATATCAGTAAAAAAGTTATTTTTTTTAATGCCAAAATCTTCAAAATAATCTTTTAAATAGCTTTTATATTCTAAAATATCATTTTCAACCTTAATTTTTAAAAAAGAAATTCTCGAGCATGATTCTGGTGATTTATTTTCAAAGTTGAAATCAAATTTATCTATCTCACCGTTATATATTTCAAACTTAGGATCTAATTCATAGAAAACTTTTAAATCTTGAAGCAAACCAGTTAGCGATAGGCAATCTCCTCTATTAGGAGTGAATTCAAAATCAAAAATTTCATTTTCGATTTCATGTTCGTGACCTAATTGAAATAGTTTTTCTGAAAGTTCTGAAATATCTACAGGTGACCTTAAATGATTATTAACATGATTTAGAGAGATTTTCATTTGAATTGATTTAAGAAATCTAGGTTTGATTTATAAAAATCTCTGATATCCGTAACACCATATTTAAGCATAGCGATTCTTTCGACACCAATGCCAAATGCTAAACCACTATATTTTTTTGATTCTATATTACAATTATCAAGAACTTTAGGATTTACAATTCCACATCCCAATACCTCTAACCATTTTCCATCATCAGATAGGATATCAACTTCAGCAGAAGGTTCAGTAAAAGGAAAATATGATGGTCTAAATCTTATTTCTACTTGATCTCCAAATAATGAATTAATAATTATATAAATTAAATCTTTTAAATTTGAAAAACTTACATTTTTATCAACATATATACCCTCTACTTGATGAAACATTGGTAAGTGAGTTGAATCATCATCTTTTCGATATACTTTACCTGCAGATATAAATGCTATTGGAGGGTTTTTATTAAGCATGCCTCTGATTTGAACTGGAGATGTATGAGTTCTAAGAAGATTAGATTTATCATCCAAATAAAAAGTATCATGCATTTGCCTGGCAGGATGAGTTTTTTTTATATTAAGCATATCAAAATTAAATTTCTCTGTTTCAACTTCAGGCCCATCAATAATTTCAAAACCAATAGAGCGTAGCAAATCAATAATATAATCCCGCATTAGATTTATAGGATGAAAAGAACCAGTTTCTTTGACTATTTCTGGATATTTGATGTCTTTTGCAGATGACATTCAGTCAGCTTATTTAAATGCAGTTTCTACAACCTTTTCAAAAGTTGAATTGTCAGAAACTGCAATCTCTGAGAGTATCTTTCTATTTAATATGATATTTCGATTAGATAATCCGCTCATAAGTCGCGAATAAGAAATACCTAAATTTCTAGAACCAGCATTTATTCTTGAAATCCATAAAGATCTTATATTTCTTTTTTTATTTTTTCTATCTCTAAATGCATATTGCAGAGATTTTATATTAGACTGTTTTGCAGTTTTGTATAATCTACTTCTTGCCCCATAATGGCCTTTGGTAGATTTTAAAACTTTCTTATGTCTTGATTTAGCTGTAACTGATTTTGTAACTCTTGGCATAACTTTTAACCTTTAATCAATTTAGAGGCCATTTTTAATACTGTGCCTGATAATTTATTAAGGCCTCTGTTGTGTCTTTTTCTCTTTGTAGACTGTTTAGTAAGGATATGATTTCTATTAGCGCTCTTACTTTTTACATAAGTGCCAGTTTTCTTGAAACGTTTTGAAGCTCCAGAATGTGTTTTAATTTTATATCCCATTTAATTAACCTCTCTTTTTTAAAGGAGAGAGTACCATTGTCAGCTGACGACCTTCTAATGATGGTTCTTGATCAACTTGAGCTATATCTTTTAATTCTTCTGCAAGTTTGTTTAAAAGCTCAAGTCCGATGTTACTGTTTAATATCTCTCTTCCTCTAAATCGGACGCTTATTTTAGTCTTATCTCCCCCAAGAATAAAGCTTTTAATCTTCTTTAATTTAATATTGTAATCTCCAACATCTGTAGAAGGCCTAAATTTTATTTCTTTTACTGTGGTTCGTTTGACTTTCGACCTTGAAGAAGACTTATTTTTCTTTCTATCAAACACATGTTTACCATAGTCTAGGAGTTTGCATACAACCGGATCAGAATCAGATGGCGATACCTGAACCAAATCAAGTGATGCTTCTTTTGCCATTTCAAGAGCTGATTGAGTTGATAAAAGTCCTTTTTTCTCCCCATCAGATCCTATAAGCATAACTTCTTTAGCTCTTATACTTTTGTTAATTGGTACAGATTGTTTTTTTTGAGTAGCTATCTTTGATACCTAAATAAAATTATTGAAAATTTATGGTCATACTATGTATACGGAATGTATAAGAAGAAATATTAATCATGAGCGAGCATTTTAAAACTAAAAGATACAATTCGCAATTTATTTAAAAATAATTTTTCATATTATATTATTCTATGGTTCTAAGAAGAATGAGCTCCAAGAAGCATTTTTATATATATAAGCTTCTCTTTTATTAATTCTATTTTTATTCCCCTCCCAAAATTCATAATATTCTGGCTGGAACTCGTAGCCGCCCCAAAATTTTGGTCTAGATAAAATTTTTCCATTATGTTTATCATAAAAATTTTGATATTTTTGCTTAACTAAATCATAATTTTCAATTATTTTGGACTGAGAAGACGAGCTTGCCAGTACATTCTTTTCATAGGTTCTTAAACTAAAATGTTTATCAGAAAACTTTGAGGTGCATTTTTTAATCTTGCCTTTAATTCTAATTTGGACATTTATACTGTCCCAAAAGAAAACACAAGATGACTTATTGTTATTTGAAATGTCTTTTCCCTTAACACTGTCGTAGTTACTAAAGAAAATAAAATTATTATTTCTAACATATTTAATATTAACGAGTCTGCTATCTGGAAAACCATCAATACTATTTATAGTGCTTATACTTGCAGCTTCTATATAAGCTTGGTTAGCTTTGATTGCTTTTTTATAAAAATTTTTAAATTTTATCAAAGGAGTTGAATCTTTAAGTCCATCAAAATTAATCATTGAAAATTTCCTCTGCCCATGAGTCAATTTTATATTTTTTAATTATTCCCTCTGAAATCTCCTTATATGGCATTTCGATAAAATCTTTTGAAATTATTGGATTATATCTATCAATTACAAGAATATTGTTTTCATCATAAAATTCTTCATGCAATATATTTCTGTTGGTGGTAATAATTTTCTTTTTTAATGCTACTGCTTCAATTGTTCTCATTGTAAGTCCACTTTGATTAGGATGGTTTATATCGATTACTATCTTTGCATTATTGATTCTATCAGCAGATTCTCGCTGAGATATTGGTATCCAATTAACTTCACTATAAGGTATCTTGCGAAAGTTTTTATCAAAAATTTTTCTTAAAACAAAAAATAACTTACTTGAATAATATAAGAAAATATCAAAATTTATGTGTTTTGAATGTAAATTAATATTTTTAAGTGTCTTTTGGAGAACTTTATAACGATCAGAGTGAAGAGATGCTATAAAAACTATGTCATTTAAAGTGTTTTTGGTTAAACTACTTTCATAAGAAAAAAATAATGGTAAATAAGAAATTCTGTCAGAATTTTTACAATCATCTCTATCAAAACTATACGCCTTATCAAATAAATGAATTTTTTTGCTTGTATATTTGTAATTTTTTAAGGAATCCCATGAATAAAAAATAAATTTAGATTTTGGGAAGACAATTTTCATTTTTTTTATTAACTTATATGACAAAGCTTCTCCTTTTATTACCAGAATATAGTCAAATTTTATTTCTCTTTCATTGTTTAAAATATTTGAAAAATAAAAATTGCTATAAAATTCCAAAATTTTAGGGTTTATCCTTATCAACGCTTTTACAAGAGGATTTGAAGATGGTCTCTCATCATACATGGAAACATACGCACCTTTAGATTTTAAAAAATTTTTGATTGCAATCTCATATCCCAAGAATTTAGGAGTAATAAGTAAGATATTTTTTTTAAAAAAATTCAATCTCTATCTTGTCTTTTAGTAATTATTTTTGCTGGGATGCCTCCAACAACAGCATCATCATCTATATCTTCAAGAACTACAGAGTTTGCTCCAATTACAACATTGTTACCAACACGAATGTTCCCTAGAATTTTTGCTCCTGAACCGATTACGACATTATTTCCTATAATAGGTCTTGTATTAATATCATATTCCATGTCTGCAACTTGGGCCCCTAAGGTTACACCCTGGAAAATAGTCACATTGTTCCCTATCTTTGAAGCTCCAATAACAATTCCATTTGAATGGGGAATAACAAGACCAAAACCAATTTTGCATTTTGGAGTATATTCAATTCCAAAAATGATGAGATTAAACCAAGATAATATATATGATAGGATCCGTAATAATCTTACATTGTGTATAAATGATGAAATCCTGATAATTAAAACTGGAAAAAATCTTGGATTAAATAAAGTTAAAAAAACGAAAAAAAAATTAGATGAATTTTTTTTGGATGGGTCCTTAAGCCTTTTAAGATCTTCTATCAGTATTTTTATAAATCCTAATTCTTTCATTTGTTTTTGAATAATCCTTTTTCAGACAACTCATCTAATGATTTTTTAAAGCCATAATTATTTGGTATTTCCTGAGTTAAAGTCCAATCTAAAAAATATTTTATTCCACTATCAAAATCTATTTCTGATTTAAATCCTATTTCGTTATGTGCATTAGCAACATCCGCCTTATTATGCCTTATATCTCCGACTCTAAACATACCAGATACATTTATCTTACTTTTGTCACCAAAATAATTATTTATAGTATTGGCAACTTTTATTACTGGAACTGCCTTACCGGTTCCAATATTCAAAGGTCCTGAAAAATTATTTGTTTCATTTAGACACAAAATATTAGCTCTAACAACGTCATCAATAAATACAAAATCACGAGATTCTAGGCCATCTTCAAACACATTAATCTCTTTATTTTGTCTAGCTAAATTTGAAAAAACGGCAAGTATACCTGTATATGGATTTAATAGGGATTGTCCAGGGCCATAAACATTCTGATAACGAAGAGCAAAAGCTTGTATATTTGAATTTCTTGCAAACATTAAGACCATTTGTTCTTGAACTTGCTTTGTTAAACCATATATCGAAGTTGGATTAAAAGGTGAAGACTCATCAGTAGCCTTTAAAATTAATTTTTTTTGGGATAATGGGCATTTATTTTCAAACTCGCCTTTGAGCATGTCATCTTCTTTTCTTGATTCCGGGTAAACAATTCCATGATCAGGACTTTCATATTTACCCTCTCCATATATGGCTCTGCTTGAGGCGACTATAATTTTTTTGATTCTACTAGTTAATTTTTTTTCTAGTATATAGTTGAGTAAAAAAGCAGTGCCTTGGATGTTGACATCCGAATACTCAGAAATTTCATACATTGATTGCCCAGTCCCGGTTTCAGCGGCAAAATGATAAATAACATCAATATCGTTAGAGAATACTTTTTCTAAGCTATTTTTGTCTCTTATATCACCTTTATAAATTTTGCCATAAAGATCTTTTTCATTATTTTTGCCATGAATTTGTTCAGAAAAACAATCTAAAATATACACATTATGATCATATTCAATTAATTTTTTTGCAGTATGTTGACCAATAAATCCTGCACCACCTGTTATTAAAATATTCATATCATTTAGTATTTATAAGAATTTTATTACATCTCTAAGATTTTCAATATAGTAAAAATCAGCATAATTTCTGGTCTTTTCATGTGAAAGCAAAATATTTTTCTTTATTCCAGATGCTATGCCTGCTTCAATATCACTCATTTTATCACCAACTAAAACAGATTTTTTTAGATCAATTTTATACTCCTCTTTTGCCTTTAATATCATTCCAGGATTAGGCTTCCTGTCATTTGAATTTTTTTTATATTTTCCAATCCCATGCTTGGGATGAAATGGGCAAAAATAAATTTTTTTAAGAACAATGCCCTCATCTAAAAATTTTTTGGTCATCCAATCAGACAAAATTAAAAAATCATCCTCAGTATATAAACCTCTTCCAATGCCTGCTTGGTTTGTAATTACAAATATGTTGTAGTCTTTTTTCATTGCGGCTTTGCATAGATCAAAAATTGAATCCATAAATATAAAATCTTCAATTTTATGAACATAATTTTTTTCTATGTTTATTATTCCATCTCTGTCTAAAAAAAGACCTTTCATCTTGATAAGGATGTTAAATTTTCTAGAACAGTTTGAGCTCTTCTGAGATCTTCAGGTATTCCAATGTCAATAAATATTCCTTCATGTTCGTATATCATGAAACTTTCATTATTTATAATATTTGGAATTGAATCAGATTCAAAAGAAAACGATTGCTTTCTTTTGTTAGTTAAATTTATATTCTTTGGCAATAAATAACAACCTGCATTTATCAAACCTTCTCCATTTTTTATTTTTTCTTTATATTCTTTCAGCATGTCGTCTTCTACTTTTAAATAGCCGTATCTTGAAACATCATTTACATACCTAGAAACCATAACGGGAATAAAAGCTGATTTATCATTAGCTAAAGATAAAATCTTTTTATAGTCTAAGTCCATAAAAGTATCTCCATTTAATATGAATACATGCTTGCTAATACAAGACTTAAATGCAAAATTTATTGCTCCACCAGTTCCAAGCATTGTTTCTTCAACAGCATATTTGATCTCAATATTTTTATAGTTATTACCAAAATGGTTGATAATAATTTCTGATAAATAGCCTACTGATAAAACTACTCTTCTGAAACCAGAATCATTCAAATGATCTAATAATATTTCAAGAAAAGGTTTGCCATTTATGCAAACCATAGGCTTTGGTATATTTTTTGTAATATTGCTTAGTCTTGATCCAAGACCACCTGCTAAAATTATTGCTTCCATTAAATAAATTATCCAAAAATTTTCTTTTCAATGAGATCGCAAATTAAATGCCCTACTATCAAATGTCCTTCTTGAATTTTAGGAGTTGATATTGATGGGATTCTAATTAAATAGTCACAATAAGAACTCATATCATTTGGATTAGTTTTAAGTCCAGTAAGGCCTACTGTTGTTATGTTATGTTTTTTAGCTTCAGCTAGGCCTTCAATAATATTTTTAGATTCTCCTGAAGTCGAATATGCAAAAAACACATCTCCAGGACAACCATTCGCTTGTAATTGTCTAGAGAAAATTTTCTCATAGCCATAATCATTTCCAATTGCAGTTATTACTGAGGTGTCTGTCGTCAGAGCAATTGAAGGTAGTCCAGGTCTATCAAACATAAACCTGCTTACAAGCTCTCCAGCGATATGTTGTGCATCTGCGGCACTTCCGCCATTTCCGGCTAAAATAATTTTTTTACCATTATCTAATGCATCACAGCAGACATTGGAAATATCAACAATTAATTCATGGAGACTTTCATCTGAGTTTATTTTTGACACAACTTCCATTGAATCATTTAAAGACTTTTTTAAATACTTTTCTAAGGCTTCCATGAATACGCTCCACTCGAAACAAAATGACAATTGCTAACTCTCATACCTTTTTTATTTATTGCTCGAATTACATCCATTCTATTAGATACTGGTGTATAGAGCATTAAGTAGCCGCCACCCCCAGCTCCAGAAATTTTCCCACTGAGTGCTCCAGCATCAATTGCTGTTTGATAAATATCATTTATTATTTTATTCGTTATAGAAGATGAGGATTTTTTCTTATTTTCCCAACCTTTTTTCATAGATTCTACGAAACCGTCCATATTCCCAGTTAGTAAACATTCTTTCATTGATAGAGCATGGTTTTTAATTTCGTGCATTGCTTCTAAAGATTTTGTTGATTTTTTTATAAGACTGTCACTTTGATCTTTTATAATTTTTGAAGAATCTCTAGAAATTCCTGTGTAAACTAAAATTAAACTTGACTCAAGTTCTGTAATCACTCTTTTGTTTAATCTTAAAGGATTAATAATAGTTTTATTGTCGCCATAAAACTCCATAAAGTTAAATCCTCCAAAAGTTGCTGAATATTGATCTTGTTTACCTCCGTGAAAGTTACAATTCAATCGCTCTACTCTATATGCCAAATCTGCAATTGAATAATAATCAAGAGGTAAATTTAATAATTCAACATAAGCTTGAATCATGGACACGACTAAAGTTGAAGAGGATCCAAGACCTGATCCAGCTTCTGCATCACAGAATGTTGAAACTTTTAGGGGTATATAATTACCATTATTAAATTCTTTCATAATGACATCGTATAACTCGGTATGCAAATCTAGGTTGCCATCCCTAATAATATCTAATTTAGTTGAAACTTTTTTACTTCTCTGAATATCAAGAGCATCAAAATATGTATTTTCATCATCGCTCAGACATATTGACGTATATGCGTATCTGTCGATGGTGCCATTTAATACATATCCACCATAAGTTTCTGGATATGGAGAAACATCAGTTCCTCCTCCTGCAAGTCCAAGCCTAAGTGGGGCTCTAGATCTAATAATCATTTATCTTGTCAAAAATTTATTTTTAGATGAAGCCCTTTTTCTCCAATACTCAAGCAGCTCTTTCATGGTATCTTTAAATTCTATTTTAGGCTCCCAGCCTGTATGATCTTGAAATTTTTTAGTATTAGGAACTTGAAGGTCTGCATCAATTGGTCTCAATCTCTCTGGATCTGTTTCTACTTTTATTTCATCTTTCATAGGAGACATGCTTAAAAGAGTATCTAGCATTTCTCTGATGCTACAAGTATAAGTCCCTCCAATATTATAATATTCTCCAGGTATAGGATTTACAGTTAGTAACATATGATAGGCTCTGACAGCGTCTCTAACATCTGCAAATGTTCTTAAAGAATCTAGATTTCCAGTTTTCAAAATAGGAGGAACAAAACCATTTTCTATAAGAGCAATTTGTTTTGCAAAAGTCGATTCTGCAAATACATCGCCTCTTCTTGGACCGGTGTGTGTAAACATTCTTGTTGTCATAACACACATTCCGTATGCTTCTGCATAAAATCTTCCAATTAAATCAGTACCAACTTTTGAAATTGCATAAGGAGAAGCTGGATGAAATGAACACTCTTCATCAATTGGAAGCTTTTCCTTTGGAACTCTTCCAAAAACTTCAGATGATGCACAAACATGTATTTTAGATTCGCTAGCAAATGTCTTTAAAGCTTCTAATAATGAAGATGTTCCTTGGATGTTAGTCTCGTATGTATCCAGAGGAGACTCAAAGCTTGTTTTAGGATAACTTTGAGCAGCTAAGTGAAAAACGTAGTCTGGTTTAGAACGTTTTACTACATCATTAAGAGATTGTGGATCTCTCAAGTCACCATACAGAAGATATACTCTTTTTTTTTGGTTAATATATGGAACTAAATTCTCTATGTTATCAAGAGGGCTTCTCCATCTGGTCATACCAAATATCTCCCAGTCAGTATTATCTAGAAGGTAGTCTGCAAGATGTGAGCCTACCATTCCAGTTATGCCTGTGATCAAAACTCTTTTATTTTTACTCATATGTGTATTATATGTGCATTAAGTTTTTTTATTAAGTAATTAGAAAATATAACTATGTTCTTATATTATCAATATTTTCACATAACCATTCATGAGTTTTGGTAATTCCTTTTTCAAGATCAAAACTTGGTTTGAAATCAGTAGAAATAAGTTTATCTATATTATAGTATCTTGACATCTGCCCATCTGGCTTACTTAAGTCATACTCAACAGTTATTTTATTATCATAGATTGAAGAAAGGACATCTGCTATATCAGAAATTTTATGTTTGAAACCACTACCTATATTTATGGCTCCAGATAAATTTTCCATAATTAAAAGAAGTGCGTAAGCAATATCTTCAGAATAACTAAAATCTCTAACAGCTTTTCCAGTTCCCCATATATTAACTGGCAGATCATCTCTGTTAGCTATCAAAAACTTATATATAAGTGATGGTACAACATTTCCGTAATTCAGATTAAATGTATCATTTGGACCATAAATATTGCCGCTTATGGCGAATACATAATCCATCCCATATTGTGATTTGGAAGCCTCTAAGTCCGCAAGCATTAATCTTTTTGAGTGCCCATATGAAGCTTGAGAAGCATGCGGCGGACCAATCCAAACTTGATCTTCATATAATTCATCATCACCAAGATCTGGATATACACAACCAGAACCCATAGCAACTATCTTTTTAACTCCGACATTCCTAGCGCTATTGATTACATTAGTATTTATCATTACATTTTCGTATAAAACATCAGATTGATATTTTAAATTGCCTCCAAGACCAAGAGTTCTTGCAGCAATATGAAAAACATAATCAGGTTTAATAGTATTAAAAACTTTATCAACATTATTTTTATCTATTAAGTTACAGTCTTTTGAGCTCAGTGGAAAAATATTCGAAAAGCCGCTATTGATAAGGAACTTTGTGAGAGCGGTACCAACGAGTCCTGAACTTCCAGTAATTAAAATTTTGTCATTTTTTTTAATTTTAGTTTTGTTCTGATTGACTTCATCTGGTACGTATTTAGCTTTATTTTTGTAGTCATTCGTAAGAACTGGATAATAAAAATCCACTCCAGAATTTTCTAAATCGGCATAACGTATCTCCATTTCTTTTCTGAAATTCCATGCAAGACAATAATAAATGTCTGGCTGTTCAGATACCTCATCCTCTAATATAACTGGGATGTTACTTCCTGGAGCAACAGTATTTTTTCTCATTGGATTGATTTCAACAAGATACTTAATTTCTTTTGTTGTTAATTCAAAATAATTTAAGAGAGTATTTCCCTTAACTGGAGCACCCATACCATAAATAGTTTTTCCCTCAGAAATTGCATTTTTAATAAATTTTCTTCCCTTTATTTTTATGTCTTTTATTTCTTTCATCCACTCATGATATTTTTCAACTTTTAAAAAGCCAGAGTCTCTTTCATCATCAAAAATAGTAATAAGTCTTTTTTTGATTTTTCTTTGTCCTTTTTTTGCAATATATGCAATACCTGAACCTCCATGAATTTCTCTTTTTGTTCCATCAAATATCTCCAAACCGTACGAATCTAAAAGTCGATCTAAAGTAGTAAACAAATAATAGACTAAGTGCTCATGATAAATTTGATCAAAAGCACCGTTATCGACCATATCTTTCAAATAAATAAATTGAACTACAAAAATTCCATTTGGCGAAAGTAATTCTTTGATTGCTTTTATAGCTGAATGTAATTCTTCAAGATGAAAGAAAACACCAGATGCAGTTATTAAATTAAATCTTTCATCTAAGTCATTAGCAAATTTCTCATTAAAATATGCTACTTTTGTATTAATTCCATTTTTTTGAGCAATTGAAGCAACATTTTCTGCACTTTCTACGCCCAAAACTTCACAACCAAGATCTTTAAATTGTTTTAAATGTGTTCCATCATTAGATCCTATATCTAGTACTTTTGGCTTTTTATTATTCTCATTTGTTTCATTTAAGATGTCGAGTGCTTCGATAGCAGTCTCTTTGAAATGATTTGTAAGTGTCTCAGTTGAACCAGAAACATACGTGTGATCAGAAAACATAATTTCTTTTGGAACAGTATAATTTAATGATAAAAGTGAGCATTTATGACAAAAATCGACTGCAAGCGGATAGGTTTCTGATTCATCTTTTTTATCTTTTGATCGAAAATCATTACCCCATGGCTGAACTCCAAGATCAATTACTGTTTCTATCTGATCACTAAACCAGCCTCTACACTTATTAATTTTCATTTTCCTGCCTTTTTAAACAATTGATATATTCTTATTAGTCCATCGCCAAGCATCTCTACACATTTCATTTAAATTCTTTACTGATTTCCATGACATAAATTCATTTGCAAATGATGGGTCAGCAAAAGCACAACCAATATCGCCCTCTCTTCTTTTCAATATTTTATATGGGATTTGCACATTATTTTCTTTCTCAAATGATTTAATCAACTCTAGTACGCTATAACCAACACCTGTTCCTAAATTTACATTTTCACATCCATAAAAATGCTTATCACTGAAAATCTTTTTTACAGCAGAAATATGTCCCTGAACTAAGTCATAGATATGAATATAATCTCGTATGCCGGTTCCATCATGTGTATCGTAATCATTTCCAAACACTTTTAAATATTTTTGTTGTTTTTTTGCAACTCTACAAATCGTTGGCATTATATTGGAAGGTTTGTTTAGTGGATTCTCACCAATTAAGCCACTTTCATGTGCTCCAACAGGATTAAAATATCTCAAGTGGATAGCTTTTTTAATATCGCCTGACCGAACTGAATCATTGATAATTTGTTCAGTGTAAATTTTAGTGTGTGCATATGGATTACTTGCTGATAGAGCAGCATCTTCCTTGATAGGAGATGTATTTTCAGTGCCATAAATGCTGGCGCTAGAACTAAAAATTATATTTTCAATCGTAATTTCTTTCATTACTTTTAGGAGGTTTAAAGAACCTAATATATTATTTTGATAGTATTCAATGGGATGGGATATCGAGTCAGGAATTGATTTTAAAGCTGCAAAATGAATTACACATTCATAGTTTGAATTCCCAATAGCAGAAATTAATCCTTCATAATCTTGAAGGTCTATGTTGTAGAATTCAATTGAATCTTTACCTGTAATTGAGCAAATGTTTTCAAGAGTTTGATATTTGCTATTCGAAAGATTGTCAATTATTGAGACTTCATATCCTGCATTAATTAAATCTACAGCCGTATGGCTTCCTATGTAACCACAACCACCAGTGACAAGTATTTTCATTGCTACATTATATATGTTCTGACCAAAGTATATAATTAGAATCGGGCGAATGCTTTTGAGCATATACGCTTGCACCTAAAGAAAGTTGATTATATCTTTCATTTGAATGCAATATTTCTTTTACTTTTTTCACATATTCATCAATATCGCCATCCTCAACTAAAAATCCATTTTCACCATCAGAAACAATCTCTTTTACTCCTATTGGGCAATCATAAGCAACAATTGGCTTTGAGTATGCTAGAGCCTCAAGCAAAACTAGTGGAGCAGCCTCTGTCCTTGATGTCATAAGATATAAGTCACAATTGTCTATATGTTTTTCTAATTTACTCGAAGCCGGCATTAAATTAACGATGCTGTTTAAATTATATTTATTTATAAGATCTTTAAGTTTTTCTTCTTCTGAGCCGGAGCCAATGATGTTGAAGATTATATTTTCACTCCTTAACTTATTAGCTATTAATAATAGCCTGTCAAAACCCTTATGAGGATGAAGTCTTCCTGCAGACAGACATTGCAAATCATTATCATAACCATTAAGTAAAACTGGATTTTTTCTATATTTTGAAAAATTAGGAATTTTGAAGCTTTTAATATTATTTTTTTTAAATATTTCTTTATCGAAGTCAGTAAGGCAAATTACACATTTTAAAAATTTATATGCAAATAACCTTACCCTGCTAATAAACCAGCCGTGGGCAGAAAATGAGGAATGTTCATGTGCAATAACTTTAGAGCGATTAAAAAAAAATAATCCAAAAAGTATACTTGTCCTAAGATAACTACTTATAATTATGTAATCATCATCGATAGACTTTAGATAATTAATCATCTTAAAGAATCCAATAATAGTTTTGATCTTGATTAGTAAATTATGGACAAGGCCATGAGGGGATTTATTCATATAAATAATTTCACATTCTCCAAAATCAAAGAATGGTTTTTCAGAATTTCTAAATAATGAAATTAGCGTTACTTTATGTCCTTTCTCCAAAAAAAGCTTTGCTAAGGATGCATTTGTCCTCTCAACTCCGCCCATTAGATACATATCAAGTGAAGTTATTATTATATGTTTCATATTATTTTTCTAAACAATTTATAGCATTTTGAGCATTGAATTCTAATAAAAAAACCTCATGAAAAAATTCATTAAAAGGATTCCTTACAGCGGATTTAAATACTTTTGAACTCACAATTTTATCCGAATTTAAACAACTCAATAACTCAGACGGAATATTGTAATTATTATCTTTTTTAATATAAAAAATAAATATTGATGCGGTATTTTTCATTTTCTCTAGATAGAATTTAGGTTCATCGGACTGCCAATTAACATACTCAATCCAATCACCTGAAATCATTTTATTATCTGAAAATGACATTGATCTATTAGTAACAATTATCGAGGAACCACTCGGTACTAATTCATCAATCCAATTTGCAATTTCAAATCCATTAGCCTGATTGTTCATTACCTTAAATCTCTCTGAACTGGAAAATATACCACCAATAGAACTATATATACCGAAAGATAAAAGGGATATTAATAAAAATGATTGGCCATAAATAAGATACTTATAAAATACAAGTTTTAAATTTTTATGATCTAAAGACCTTGCAACTAGCATTAAAAAAACAAAATAAAAGTCAAGAAAGGTTCTTGCGGTATATTGAGCAAAAATAAGAAGTAAAATAAATAATAAAACTAAATATATATTTAAAATTAAATTGTCTATGAGAGTATCTCTGTTGAGAAACATTATTGAAAGAAAACCAATTCCTAGAATGCTTGTAATCTTTCCAATCGAATCCGGAATGAAAATTGAAAATGGGAATGGCAATTTAGACTCATTATAATTTTGAAGCATTGATAAAAAGTTTTCAGAACCAATAAATTTTCCGACAGTTGGTGAAAGAAAAGAATCTATAATAGATGCTTCAAATAGATAAGACTTATATAAGTAAAAAGGAATCATTATGATTAGAAACATAAAAAAACTAATAAAAATACAAGTAATAAAATCATTCCTATTTTGATGATAAACTCTCGCAAGTGTAATCAAAGAAATTAAAAAAGCTGGTAACAAGTAATTAAATTTAAATAAAGTAGCTGACATGCAAAGAAAAAGTATTGAAGATACTTTTAATTTTGATGAAAACTTCTCCCAATAGTTGATATATATATTTAATGATAAGACGATTAGAGCGATTGGGAATAATTGAAATTTAGAGGTACCAATAAGAAAAATTAATACCGGCATTGATATTATAGAAAGTCTCATTATTGTATTAAAAACTTTAGAATCAGAACGTATATTGCTTATTATTGAGAAATAAATTGAAAGAAGGCTTATAAATTGAATTAACGAGCCAAGATTATAAGTCTTCAGGGAAATTCCAAGTAAATTTAAGTATTCCCCAAGTCCAAATAATCGAGCGTGAAACCATTCACCACCATTAGGAAATGAATTGTATTCAATTATATGAATGGGAATGCCAACATGATAATCAATAGAGTCTGCATTAGTTAATGGGGTGAGTGAATATAAAAAATATAAGCACAGGATTGCTAAACTTAATGGATAATTTAATTCATTTGAAGATTGAATACTGATTCCCCTTAAATCTTTCAAGTAAGCCACGGAGAGCATAATTAATAATATGCCAACAAAAAATATTTGTTTTTCTAATCCAAAAACTGCAAAGATAAAAACTATTTGAGAAACAATTATAGATCCAATAATTGGTTCATGAATTCTTGAGTATGAAATATTAATATTAGCAAAGTTCATAAGAATTCTACCAAGATATGAAATGCCTATTAATGAAAGTAGTGCTGTTAATACTGAAAAGAGTGGATGAATAGATAAAATATTAGAAAACATTTGTCTATTGATCTTTATTACATTTAAATTCTTCTTTTATGATTGATTTTGATAAAGGATTCGTCAACTTGTCAGTATATTCATCACCAATAAGTCTTTTTTGAGCTAACAAATTCTTTCTTAAAAAAATACTCACATTGGATATTTTATAGCCCCTATCAGTTAGAAAAACACAACCATTTTCTATTTTGATGGTTCCCGATTGTTGCTGTTCTGTTAGTCTTGCATCAAGAACGCTATATTCATCGAGATAATCTATAGAAATAACATCATTCATCTTATCTAAGCTTATAGATCCATCGTAAAATCTTATTTTTTCTAAAAGATAAAAAGAAAGTGATCTATCTATAACTGTTGGGCCACTAATTGAGATCGAATAGCCAACTAATAACAATATTATAAATATTTGAGATTTCTCGAAGTTTGAAAAACTTTTAAAAATAAAAAATATCTTATTAGCAATTAACAAAATTAATAAAGCTAAAACACTATCTACCAATGATGAATAAAAAATTACATTTACATAAAAAAAATTTATATGAATAAAATATATGAGGGAAAAAAAGGCTAAATAAAGAGCAACTACTGATAAAAAAGATTTTGTCTTATCTGAAAGTTTAAACATTCGAAATCTCTTTGATAAATTGCTTATAGTCTTTCTTTTTTTCATTAGATTTAACTACTCCAGTTAACATTAACATCATTAATGTTAAGGTTCCTGTTTGAATTAGCACTAAAGTGAGAATACCAAGTGAAATAGAAAACCAGCCTGGTGATGAGAGTCCTATAAGCTTCAAAACAAAGATTGCAAAACCTAAAACAAATATCAAGAGCACCAAGAGAGCGCAAAATGTTCCGACTCTAACAAGACTATCTTCAGCAAAAACCATAAAAGCTTTAAAGCCATGAAGAACTAAACTTTGAAAATTCATTTTACTTTTTCCAGCATATCTTTTTGACCTATCTATTAATTTATAACCGATAGACAGCTTTGATCTAATGAGAGCTCCGGCAATATGCATAGAGATTTCTGGATACTCTAGGAATTTTCCTAAAGCTTCTCTTCTTATACAGAAAAAATTACCAAAGCTAATATTTCTTCCAGTCAAGAGAGAGAAAAATAATTTATATATTTTGTAAAAAAATTTAAACGACCAGGACTCATTTCTTTTTTTTCTTGATGCTACAACTACGTCATTATTTGTATTTGAAATTTCATCAACTAAGGAAATTATATTAACAGGATCGTCTTCTCCATCTGAGTCCATTACAACAGCAACATCATAATCTTTAAAATTCTCATAGAAATGATTTAATCCAACGCATATTGCCTCCTGATGTCCAACATTTCTTTTAAGTGAGATTAATTCAATTTTCAAACCTGAGCCTTTAAAATTATTTATTTTCAAAGGATTTATCTGAGAGCCATCATCTATAACTATAATTTGACAATCTTTAGCATATTCAGAATAAATGTTTTCTAAAAGAATTTTTGCTGACTCCAAATCCTCATATACTGGTGTGATAATGCAAACTTTCATCTTTAATTAAAAATAATTTTTTTATATAAATAAAAATTAATTATAGCAATAAACAAATATATTAATAAAAAACCTACTCTATAGTCCCATCCTAAAATATCACTCCACAACAAAAAAAGAAGGCTAGTAACAATAATGGTAAGAGTGTTTGCAAACATAAACTGGATATATGTAATTAAAATATCTTTATTAAATTTTCTAAACACAAAGTATCTATTTAATATAAACGAAGAAGA
>MDTB01046651.1_pt1 | contig 23383 bp, 21 predicted proteins | sample 811161 | NCBI WGS metagenome assembly MDTB01 (sample SAMN05326650, study PRJNA326480) | marine metagenome | isolation source: seawater | place: Mediterranean Sea | collected 2009
AACATTCCATCTATACCCACTTCCATATCTAGTTTCAATTGCAGAAAACTTTTCATCTACTTTTTTAAACTTTTTTCTTATTCTTTTAACGTGACTATCGATGGTTCTGTCCTCTATTTCTGTATTTTCTTTATAGGCTATATCCATTAAATGGGCTCTTTCTTTGATTACACCGGGTCTTTTAGCTAATTCTTTGACGATTAGAAATTCTGTAGTGGTTAATTTATCTGGTAAAGGCTTCCCGCCCCACTCGCACTCTAGCTGAGAGGGATCTAGCTTCAATTTCCCATGACTTATTATATTTTTAGTATCGTCAATTACATTGTTTTTTTTCCTTAATTGAACTCTTATTCTCTCTATCAAAACTTTTGTGGAAAAACCTCCAGATTTTTTCACAAAATCATCTGCACCTAGTTTTAATCCTAGTAATTCGTCTACCTCTTCGTCTTTTGAAGTAAGAAATATAATTGGAATTGATATTTTTTTTCTTAATTTTTTTAGAAGTTCTTCTCCATCCATTCTTGGCATTTTGATATCTAGAACTGCTAAGTCAGGCGGATTTCTAGTTAGCCCAATAAGTGCTGACTCACCGTCTATATAGGTTTGAACTTTAAAACCCTCTCTTTCGAGAGCTATACTTATACCTGTTAGAATATTTCTATCATCATCTACAAGTGCTATCGTTTGTGTCATATTTTCATTTTCAAGATTATAATGTCAAAATTTAGGCGTTTAATGAGCTTCTCCCCAGTTGTTACCTGAATTAATACTTACTTCTAGTGGTATGGAAAACAAGTGATGATCTGAACTAGAAACAGATGCCATAGCATCTTTAATATTTTTTTTAACAGGATCTTCGTCTTTTTCTAAACATTCAAAAATTAATTCATCATGAATTTGAAGCAGCATTTTTGCATTCTTTTTTTCTTCAAGAATTTTATCTATCTTTATCATAGCCAATCTAATAATATCTGCAGCTGAACTTTGAATTGGTGCATTGATTGCTGCTCGTTCTTGAAAGCTTCTAACGCTAAAATTTTTATCATTGATACCTCTTAAATGTATTCTTCTTCCAAAAATATTTGTAACATAACCTTGCTTTCTACAAGTCTTTATTGTTGTGTTCATATAATCTTTAATTTCTGGAAATTTTTTGAAATAAGCATTGATAAAATTTTGTGCTTCTTGATTAGATACCGAAATTTGTTTTGCGAGACCATATTGAGTAATACCGTAAATTATCCCAAAATTAATGGCTTTAGCCTTACGTCTAAAATCCTCTGTTACATTTTTTATTGGAACATTAAATACTTGGCTAGCAGTTAATGAGTGAATATCCTGATTATTTTTGAAAGCTTTTTTTAGTTCTCTAACATCAGCCATATCAGCAAGTATTCGCATTTCAATTTGATTATAATCAGCAGAAATAAGTATATTGTTTTTATCTGCTATGAATGCTTTTCTTATTTCTTTTCCATCAGTAGTTTTAATAGGAATATTTTGTAAATTAGGATCACTTGACGCTAATCTTCCAGTATTAGTGGCAGCTAATAGGAAAGAGGTATGAACTCTTTTTGTCTTTCTATTAATATGTTCTTGTAAAGCATCTGTATATGTGCTCTTAAGTTTTGAAACTTGTCTCCATTCTAGTATTAAATTAGGAAATTTATGACCAGTTAAAGCTAGATCCTCTAGTATCTTAGCACTTGTAGCTAGACTTCCTTTTTTTGTCTTTTTTAACTTTGCAATTTTTAAATCATTATAAATAATTTCTCCCAGTTGTTTTGGTGAACCTATATTAAATTTTTTACCTGAGACTTTATAGATATCTCTTTCGATTTTTTCTAATCTATCTTCAAATTTTTTTGAGAGTTTTTTGAGGTAAGTATCATCTACTCTAATTCCATTGGTTTCAAGTTTAGACAATATCGTTATCATAGGCTTTTCAAGCACTTCATAGATTTTTTCCAATTTTTCTTTTGCAACTCGTTCTGATAAAATTTCGTATAACCTCAATGTAACATCTGCATCTTCTGCTGCATATTCAGTAGCTGCTTTCAAGTCAATCTCTGAAAAATTTAATTGTTTCATTCCAGTTCCAACTAAATCTTTATAAGAAATTGTTTTGTGTCCAAGATGTAATTCGGCTAGGGTATCCATATTATGTCTGTTATTTCCTGCATCTAAAGTATAAGATAATAGCATTGTATCATCTAAGGGACTCACATTTAGACCATTTTTTTTAAAAATTATAAAATCATATTTTATATTTTGACCAACTTTTTTGATGCTGGGATCTTCTAAAATTATCTTAAGTTTTTTTAGAACAAATTCTTTTTTTAAACTTTTGATATCTTTGTGACCTACTGGAATATAATAAGCTTTATTAGCTTCATAACTTATAGATATTCCAACTAAATTTGCTTCTTGAGGATTTAATGATGAGGTTTCAGTATCTACTGCAATTACTGACTTCTTATTTAATTCTTTTATCAATTCATCCAAATCTTTTTCTGTTAATATACTTTTGTATAATTTAGTATTTATTTTTGAGATTTTTTTTGAAGAAGGCTCGTCTTTAAAATCCTGATTTTCTGGCTCGCCATAAAAACTAATAGCTTGGCTTAAAAGTCTATTAAACTCCATTTCTCTTAAAAATGTATAAAGTTTATCTTTATTAATATCTTTAATAAGAAATTCATTCGGATTATTTTTTACTGGGACATCATCTTTTAAAGTAACAAGTTTTTTACTAAGCACAGCTTTATCTTTATTTGATAGAAGTGTTTCTCTTCTTTTGTTTTGAGGAATTTCAGACGCTTTATTTAATAGGTTCTCTAAATTTTTGTATTTATTTATCAGTTCGGCTGCGGTTTTAATTCCGATACCAGGCACACCAGGAATATTGTCTGAACTGTCTCCTGCTAAAGATTGAACATCAATTACTTGGTTTGGTTTTACCCCAAATTTTTCTAAAACCTCTTTTTCTCCGATCACTCTGCTCTTCATCGGATCAAACAATCTTATTTTGTTTGAAACTAATTGCATTAAATCTTTATCCGAAGATATAATCGTCACTTTAGCGCCAGCTGCTGTTATTTCTTTTGCATAGGTTGCAATTAAATCATCAGCCTCATAGTTTAAAAGCTCAATAGATGGTAAATTAAAAGCCTCTACAGATTTTCGTATATATTCAAATTGAGGTGCTAAATCATCAGGTGCCTCTGCTCTATTGGCTTTATATTCTTTATAAATTTCATTTCTAAAATTTTTTCTTGCTGAGTCAAATATAACCGCAAAATGAGTAGGTCTATGTTTTGATTCATCTGATCTCACATCTTCTAGAAGTTTGAATAACATTGAGCAGAACCCACTTACAGCACCCGTAGGAAGTCCATCACTTTTTCTGGATAATGGAGGTAAAGCGTAATAAGCTCTAAAAATATAGCCTGATCCATCAATTAAATAATAATGATCTGTTTTTTTTATTGAACTCATATATATATATTACATTAATTTTTGACCTATATTTAATCAAACTATGAATAAATATGCTTTAACTGTTGAAAATCTCACAAAGATTTACTCATCTTCTAAAAATAAAAAAGAAAATAAAGCTCTTAATAATTTAAGTTTTCAAGTGAAGCAAGGTGAGGTATTCGGTTTATTAGGACCAAATGGAGCAGGCAAAACAACTTTCCTTAGTATTTTGGGAGGTACTGTTACAAAAACTAAGGGAGATATAATTGTTTGGGGTTTCGATATTGATAAAAATCCAAGGCAAGTGAAAGCTTCAATTGGAATAGTCCCTCAAGAGATTAACTTAGATGCTTTTTTTAGTCCTAAAAAATTACTTGAATTACAGGCTGGTTTATATGGAATTACGAAAAAGGATAGAATTACCGACTTAATTTTAAAAATTGTAGCTTTAGAGGACAAAGCGAGCGCTTATTCTAGAAGTTTATCAGGCGGAATGAAAAGAAGATTGCTTATTGCGAAAGCTATGGTACATCAACCTCCAATATTAATATTAGATGAACCAACTGCTGGTGTGGATGTGGAGCTTAGAAATAACCTTTGGAAGAATGTTAAAGAGTTAAATAAAGAGGGTGTTACAATTATTCTTACTACACATTATTTGTTTGAAGCTCAAGAAATGTGTGATCGGATAGCAATTATCGATAAAGGTAACTTAGTAGCTCTGGATACAACACAAAAACTATTAGATAGAATTCAAACAAAAAAAATAAATTTTAAAGTACAAAATATAAATAAAGATGAAGTTTTACAAATGAAAGGTATTAAATTCAAGATTATCTCAAATCAGTCAATTTCTGTTACTTATGAAAAAAATTCGCTTAATTTTGGTGAGATTATTAATTATTTAAGTAAAAACAATATTAAAATACTAGATATTGTTACAGAAGATGGTGATTTAGAGGACGTATTTGTTCAGTTAACAAATAACTAGATTTAAGTTAAAAAAAAGATAAATATATAGTTATGGAAGTGGTTAAAAATTTCGCACAATCAAAAATAGCAAAGAGCCTGTACTTAGCTTTAATTGGCACAGTTTTTCTAGCCATTTCATCTAAAATAAAAATTCCTTTTTATCCAGTGCCTATGACAATGCAGACATTAGTTGTATTAGCTATTGGAGTTATATTTGGTTGGAAACTTGGTGTCGCTACGATATCATTATATTTATTTGAAGGTATAATTGGATTGCCAGTATTTGCGGGAACTCCAGAAAAAGGGGTAGGTTTGATTTATTTTACTGGTCCTACAATGGGATATCTTCTTGGGTTTATCCCAGCAGTATTTTTTTCTGGATTTTTAAAAGTTAACTTTAAATATAGTTTGATTGTCCGTTTTATTTTAAATTTTGCATTGTATGCTTTTTCAGTTTCTTTCATATATACTTTTGGTCTAATTTGGTTACTTAACTTTGTTCCAATAGAAAAACTGTGGGCTCTAGGAGCTTTACCATTTTTACCAGCAGAAATTTTAAAAATTTCTATATTGGCAATTTTTACAACAATATTTAATAAAGATACTTTATCTTGGAGATCTCTTAGATAGAATTCTTTGAAGAGTTCTTCTATGCATTTTAAGTCTTCTGGCTGTTTCAGAAACATTTCTATTACATAATTCAAATACTCTATGGATATGCTCCCATTTTACTCTATCTGCTGACATTGGGTTTTCAGGTGGTTTTGCCTTTGACTCAGGTGAAGCTAACAATGCAGCCTCTACATCATCTGCGTCTACAGGTTTAGCCATATAATCTGTAGCACCAGCCTTAACTGCTGCTACTGCGGTAGGTAAGTTCCCGTATCCGGTTAGCATGACAATTCGACAATCTTTTTTGTTTCTATATAATTCTTTTACTACGTCTATTCCGCTTCCATCTTCTAATCTTAGATCTATAACAGCGAATGCTGGAGGGCTTTTTTTGACTAATTGTAGCCCCTCAGCCACACTTTTGGCTTCCTTAGGAGTAAAACCCTTCTTTTCCATGGCTCTAGATAGTCTTCCTCGAAGAGGATCATCGTCATCGAGTATTAGGAGGGTCTTATCAGAAAAATCTGATAGATTTAGTTGTTTTGGGTAATTTTTTAGTGATCTCATGACAGTGATATAGTTACTACCATTAATTTTTCAACTGGTCAAAATTGCATTTTTTTCTTTACATAAGCAAAAAAAGACCCTATTGCGAACTAAATAAGGTTTTTTTTGTACAAATTTTTTAAAAACCTTCTGTGTAAATAAAAGAGGAACACATGAGATGCGAAAATTTAAAAACGTTAACGAATTAGTTAATGAACTAAAACCCGATTACCCCGTATATTGTATACGGCAAGAATCGATAAAAAAATCTACAAAATATTTTCAAGATAACTTTCCAGGTAGAGTTCTTTACGCTGTTAAAACTAATCCTAATGAAAAAGTAATTAAACAGATTATAGCAAATGGAATAAATGATTTTGATGTAGCTTCTTTAAATGAAATTAAATTAATTAAAAAAATCAAACCAGAGGCTAATTTATATTTTATGCATACTGTTAAAAGCATAGAAAGTATTAAATCAGCTTATTTCGATTACAAAGTTAAAAATTTTGCATTGGATAATAAAGAGGAGCTAAGAAAAATTCTACAAGCTACAAATCAAGCTAAAGATTTAAATTTGTATGTAAGAATAGCAATATCAAATGAACATGCAGAAATAGATTTATCAAGGAAATTCGGAGCGTTGCCTTCAGAAGGATTGGGTTTAGTAAGACTATGCAGGGATCACTCAAATAAACTTGGAATAAGTTTTCACGTTGGATCTCAATGTATGCATAAGATTTCTTATTCTAAAGGGATTAGTGAAGTAGGAAATATAATTCGAAAAACCAAAATTATACCTGATGTTATAAATGTTGGAGGTGGCTTTCCATCCATTTATCCTGACCTTAATCCAGAACCACTTAAAAATTACCTCGATGAAATAAAAAGATCTCTTAAAAATTTGAAAATACAAAAACTTCCTGAAATTATTTGTGAACCTGGTAGGGCTTTAGTTGCAGAGAGTGGATCAACAATAGTAAAAGTCTTATTAAGAAAAAAACAAAATCTATACATTAATGATGGTACTTACGGTTCATTATTTGATGCAGGAGTTCCTAATTTTGTCTTACCAAGTAAAATGATTACTAACGGCAGAATTCATTCTAAAAAGTTAACTGCATTTAGTTTTTTTGGCCCTACTTGTGATAGTCTAGATTATATGAAAGGACCTTTTTTGTTGCCGAACAATATTAAGGAAGGCGACTATATTGAATTAGGTCAACTTGGAGCTTATGGATTAACCTTTAGAACTAAATTTAATGGTTTTTATTCAGATGAAATCTTCGAATTGAACGATAAACCAATCATGTCTTTGTATGAAGACTCAAGTAAAGTTGATTACTTGGTTGCTTAATGACAAAAAAAAACGTTCCTGATATCGGACATAATAAAAAATCATTTTTAAATAGCCCGATAGAACACATCGATATCACGTCTTTTGACTCTCGAAAAATAATCAAGGGAATGGGTAAAATGTCTTTTACGTCAAGAGATACGGCAAACGCTGCTAAAATTTTCAATGAAATGATATTAGACAAAAATTGTTCTATCTTCTTAACAATAGCTGGCTCAACATCTGCTGGTGGGTGTATGAAACTTTATTCAGATTTAATTAAATATAACATGGTTGATGCAGTGGTAGCTACAGGAGCCTCTATTATAGACATGGATTTTTTTGAAGCTTTAGGATTTAAGCATTACCAAGGATCACAGTTTCAAGATGATACTGAACTTAGGAAAAATTACATTGACAGAATTTATGATACTTATATTGATGAAGAAGAACTTCAAGCATGTGATCAAGCTATTTGTGATGTCGCTAACTCTATGCAGCCTAGAGCTTATACTTCTAGAGAATTTATTCTGGAATTAGGTAAATTTTTAAAGAAAAATGCAAAAAAGAAAGATTCTTTAATAGAAACAGCTTTCGATCATAATGTGCCAATTTTTTGCCCTGCCTTTACAGATAGTTCAGCAGGTTTTGGATTAGTAATGCATCAAGAACAAAATCCAGAAAAGCATATAACTATAGACTCGATAAGAGAAATGAGAGAACTAACAGAAATTAAAATAAAATCTAAACAATCTGGCTTGTTAATGGTAGGAGGCGGTGTTCCTAAAAATTTTGTTCAAGACACAGTTGTATGCGCTGAACTTTTAGGAAAACGAGTTGATATGCATAAATATGCAATTCAGATAACAGTTGCAGATACTAGGGATGGTGCTTGTAGTAGCTCAACTTTAAAAGAGGCAAGTTCATGGGGAAAAGTAGATATAGCTAAGGAACAAATGGTTTTTGCCGAAGCAACAAGTGTTTTACCTCTAATTGCAAGCGACGCTTACCACAGACTAAATTGGAAAAATAGAGAGAAAAGAAATTTCCAAAAAATTTTTAAATAAGATGGGAACTTTAAGACTAGCTTTAGTACAGATGAGAATGTCGTCTGAAAAAAAGAAAAATATCAAAAGTGCTATATCGAAAATCTATAAAGCTAAAAAAAAAGGTGCAGAAATTGTTTGTTTACCAGAATTATTTTTAACAAATTATTTTTGTCAATCTGAAAAACATTCTAATTTTGACTTTGCTGAAAAAATACCTGGACCTACTACAGATACTTTTTCCTCAATAGCTAAGAAGTTAAAAATAATATTACTTTTATCATTATTTGAAAAAAGAACATCAGGAATTTACCATAACACTTGTGTAGTTATAGACGAAAAAGGAAAAATAAAAGGCAAGTACAGAAAAATGCATATACCTGATGATCCACAATATTATGAAAAATTTTATTTTACTCCTGGCGATCTTGGTTTTAGATCATTCAAAACTTCAAAAGGAAACTTAGGAACTTTAATTTGTTGGGACCAATGGTTCCCTGAAGCTGCGCGGTTGACGGCATTAAAAGGGGCAGAAATACTTTTTTATCCAACAGCTATTGGATGGCATCCAAAAGAAAAGAAAAAATATGGACAAAGTCAACTAAACTCTTGGTTATCAATCCAAAGATCTCATGCTATAGCAAATGGTGTGTATGTTGCTGCAATTAATAGAATTGGTATTGAAAAACAAGGAAATAAGAAATTAGAATTCTGGGGCAATAGTGTTATTTTTGATCCAAGTGGAAATATTATTAAAAAAGCAAGTTTAAGCGAAAAAACTTTAATTTGTGATATTGATTTAAAAAAAATAGAAATAGTAAGAAGACATTGGCCTTTTTTTAGAGATAGAAGAATAGACTATTACAAAGATATTTTAAAAAATCCTAAAGATGCTTAAAGATTATAAAGATCTTAGGTATAAGATGCCTGCTGAATGGGCAAAACAGAAGTCTACTTGGATAGCATGGCCTCATAATAAAAAAGATTGGCCTAATAAGTTTAAAACCATACCATTTGTCTTTTGTGAAATTATTTCCAAAATTTCTAAATATCAAAAAGTAAATATTCTGATAGAAAAAAAATCAATAAAAGAAAAGATAAATCAATACTTAAAAAAATATCTAGCCAATACTAAAAATATTAATTTTAAAGTTTGCAAGACTAATAGGGTTTGGCTAAGGGACTCTTTCCCAATTTTTGTTAAAGACAAAAATAAAAATAAAATTTTAATTGATTGGAGTTTTAACGGTTGGGCGAAATATAAAAATTTCTATCACGACAATTTGATATGCTCTAAAATTAAAAAATTGCTACATTTACGTTCCATAAAACCTGTTCTAAGAAATCAAAAAATTATTTTGGAAGGTGGTTCTATAGACGTAAATGGTAGTGGAGTTCTTTTAACAACATTACAATGTTTGCAAAGCAATAAGCAAGTTCGAAATCCTGGTTTTAAAAAAAAAGAATATGAATATTTATTTAAAAAATTTTTAGGAATAAGAAAAGTGATATGGTTAAATAAAGGAATAGTTGGAGACGATACTAACGGTCATATAGATGATATTGCTAGATTTGTGAATGAAAAAAAAATTTTTTTGGCATATGAGACAAATAAAAAGGACATAAATTACAAGTCATTAAAAGAAAATTATAAAATATTAAAAGAGTCAGTTGGACCAAAAAAATTTGAGATTGTCAAAATTCCTATGCCTCAAGCTAAATATATTAACAGAACAAGAGTTCCAGCTTCATATCTTAACTTTTATATTGCAAATAAAATAGTCTTAGTTCCAATTTTCAAAGATAGTAAAGATGAATTAGTAATTAAAATTTTTAGAAAACATTTTAAAAATAGAAAAATTATTCCTATAGATTGCTCATCTTTAATTTGGGGATTTGGTGCTATTCATTGTATGACACAACAAGAGCCTAGGTAGTTAAATCTTTTGATTCCCATATAATCTTTACCATAGCTCCCTTTTTAGAATTATTATTTAAAAAAGATAGCTTTCCTCCCTTTCGTTCTAAAAGAGTTTTTCCTAAAAATGTTCCTAGTCCAGTGCCAGAATTATTTTTTGTATTTTTTGATTTAGATTTAATATAAGGCTCTCCTAATATTTCTATAACATCTTCAGGAAAACCTGGTCCATCATCTTCGATGATTATTATTATATTTTTTTTATTACTGATTAATGTTAATTTTATTTTACTTTTTGAAAATTTTACAGCATTGCCTAGAAAATTTCTTAAACCATAAATAATTTCAGGAGATCTTTGTATAGAAATTTTATTTTTGTCTTCCTGAAAATTAAGAATAATTTTTTTAGAAGATGACTCTTGAAATGATGCCGATATCTCTGTTAGTAAATTCTCTATTTTAGTTTTGCTGAAAAATTGGTCATCTTTAATTTGTTTTTTTGAAATTTTTTTTAATATCTCTCCACACCTCTTTGTTTGACTAATTAATAGTTCTACGTCTTTTATGTATTCGTTATTTTTTCCTAGATCTTTTTTAAGTTCAGTTGCAATTACATTAATAGTTGCAAGTGGAGTTCCTAAAGAATGGGCTGCTGCTGCTGCCTGACCACCTAAGGACTCTAATTCATATTCTTTTGCTATTACTTGCTGAAGTTTAGTTACTGCTTCAGATCTTCTTTTGCTGGCACCAGAAAATCTTATTCCAAAATAACTTAAAAAAATTAAACCAACAACAATTGCTAAGAAGTATCCAGCTAAATAAAGTTCTGGAAAAGTTTTAGAATCTTCATGTATTCCGGGAAGAGGAAAGTGAAAAATTGTTAAGTTGAATAAAAAAATTAAAGTCAAAATTCCTAAAATTATTGTTGATCCCATACTTAAAAATGTAGAAGAGACAATTGCTGGAATAATCATTAATATTGAAAATGGATTTGAAATACCACCAGTTAAATACAGTAAACTAGTTAGTTGAATTAGATCTAACAGTAAAAACCCACTTGCGTATAAATCTTTTAATATTGTTACTTTAATACCAAACTGTAGATATATATTCGAAACTAAACCCAGAAATAAGATAAAGTGTGCTATCGAAATTGGAAAATCTAATTTTAAGTAAAAATAAACAAGATTAATTGCCGAAAACTGCCCTATAATTGCAATCCACCTTAAAATTACTAAAGTTTGCTTATCTAAACTAAGATTTTCTCCCAGCCTAAAAAGAGTTGTAAAATTCATTTTGTCTTTAAATATCTAGGTTTGTAACTTCTAGTGCATTACTCGTAATAAAATCTTTTCTTGGAGCTACTTCGTCCCCCATAAGAATTTCTATCATCTTTTGATCTTCTTTCGATTTTTCTTTCGTACCTTTGCTATATTGAACTTTCAACATATTACGATTTTCAGGGTTTAATGTAGTCTCCCACAACTCTTCTGGATTCATTTCTCCCAAACCTTTAAATCTCTGTATAGAAAGTTTATCTCTTTGGTCTTGCATAAATTTCTGGTATTCCGCAGATCCTTTTTTCATTTTTTTATCGATTTTCCCTGCATTTTTAAAGATGTACTCATCAAGTTCTTTTTCATCTTTAATATAAATACTCTTATTAGATTTTGTAATTTTAAATAATGGGGGTTGAGCCAAATAAATATGACCATTTTCAATGAGTCTATTGAAAGGATAATTATTAAAAAATGTTAGTAATAAAGTTCTAATATGTGAACCATCTACATCAGCATCAGTCATAATTACTATTTTATCATATCTTAAATTCTCAATATTAAAGTCTTTAGAGCCAGTACCCAATGCATTAATTAAGGTAACTATCTCATTAGACGACATCATTTTAGATAGTGCTTTTGTGTTGTTTTCATCTCCGTTAAATTTACCGTTTACATAAGTATTTAAAATTTTTCCCCTTAAAGGCAAAACTGCTTGAAATTCACGGACTCTTCCTTGTTTTGCTGAGCCACCTGCCGAGTCCCCCTCTACTATAAATAATTCTGTTCCTTCCCTTTTTTGTATTTGGCAATCAGCAAGTTTACCCGGTAAACCTGAGAGTTCAAAAGTTCCTTTTCTTCTGACACTGTCCCTTGCTTTTCTTGCTACATCTCGTGCCATGGCAGCTTGAGTGATTTTTTCTATTACAGTCTTAGCTATTGATGGATTTTGATCAAACCACGTTGAAACCTTATCATTAATTATACTTTCAACTATTAATCTAATCTCAGAGGAAACCAATTTATCTTTAGTTTGAGATGAAAATTTAGGATCTTGCATTTTTACTGATAATACTGCTGTCAAGCCTTCCTTAATATCCTCGCCTGACAAAGTTAATTTATTTCTTTTATTATTATTTCTATCGTTAGAATATTTATTAATTATCCTTGTTAAAGCGCTTCTGAAGCCCAAAATATGAGTACCTCCGTCTTTCTGAGGAATATTATTTGTAAAAGGAAGAACTTCTTCTGAGTACCCTGCATTCCATTCAAAGGCACATTCTACTACAACGTTATTTTTTGTTGATGTAACATAAATAGGTTTTTTAAAGACTTCCTTCTCATTTTTATTTATTAAAATTGGTTTTTTAATATTTATATGCTTTACAAATTCTATTATTCCACCATCATATTTGTGAACAAACTCTTTTTCTTTTTTTGATGTTTGGTCTAAAAGTTTGACACATATTCCTTTATTTAAAAAAGCTAATTGTCTAATTCGTTTTTCTATGGTGGGTGCACTAAATTTTATTGAAGAGAAAACTTCTTTAGATGGTAAAAAATTTATTCTTGTCCCCCTTTTTTTTGTTTTACCAATTTGTTTTAAAGATTTAGTCGTATTTCCATTTTTAAACACAGCTTCATATTCTTTTTCGTTCCTGTAAATATTTAGTTCTAATTTTTCAGATAAAGCATTTACAACTGAAACACCAACGCCATGAAGACCGCCTGAAACTTTATAAGAGTCATGATCAAATTTTCCACCTGCATGAAGTTGTGTCATTATAACTTCTGCTGCTGAGATCTTTTCACTTTTATGTATATCTGTTGGTATACCTCTTCCGTCATCCTCTACTGTAATTGTATCGTCTTTATTCATTATCACAGTAATATTCTTACAGTGACCAGCTAAAGCTTCGTCAATAGCATTATCTATAACTTCAAAGACCATATGGTGTAAACCCGTGCCGTCATCGGTGTCTCCGATATACATTCCAGGTCTTTTTCTTACTGCGTCCAGTCCTTTAAGAACTTTTATAGAGTCCGCACCATAATAAGGTTTGGAATTTAATGCAGAGTTTTTTGACATTGTTTTAAATTAGATAATTAATTATAGCATTTTTTTAAGTTAATAGAAAATGACTGACGGAACTTATAGCTTTAAATGATTGTGTTTCAATGCTTTTAGCTTAAAATAAATAATTAATTGTAAATTTAAGAAAAATTAGATTTTCATAGGCATTATAACATAATAACTGTTTTTATCTGATGCATCTTCAATTAAAACAGGAGATACCGAGTCTTTTAAATTCATCTTTAAATTTTTGTCTTCAATTTCTGAAGCTATATCAATCAAATATTTTGAATTAAAACTTATATTTAAATTATCTGAGTTAAAATTTGCTTTTATTACTTCATTTCCCTCTCCGGAGTTAGCACTATTTACTGAGAATTGAATATTTTCCTTTTTAATAAGTAATTTTACTCCCTCTTTTCTATCTTCAGATACACTTGCGACTCTCTCGATTGAGTCTATAAATTCTTTAGAGGGTACAATTAAAGATTTTTCATTATTTATAGGAACAACTTTTTTATAATCTGGGAATTTACCGTCAATTACTTTAGAAATTAATTTAATTTTACCTAAAGAAAATTTTACTTTATTTTCACTTGTTTGTAATGACAATTTTTCACTAGACTCTGCTAACAATGTACAAAGTTGAAAAACAGTTTTTCTAGGCAAAATTAAAGATGAAAAACTATCAGCGTTTTCTATTTCTAAGCTACTTGATGACAACCTATGACTATCTGTTGCAACCCCGGTGAGAAAATTTCTACCTTGTCCCTGCGTTAAATGTAAAAAAATACCATTTAAATAATGTCTTGTGTCGTCACTTGAAATTGCAATTTTAGTTTTATTTAAAAGTTTTAAAAATTTATTATTATTAATAATAATTTCTTGACCTTCAAACTCATCAGCAAATGAAGGAAAGTTATCGGTTGGTAAGCAAAGCAAATTAAAGTCTGAATTATCACTTTTTAAACTTAATTTATTTTCTGATTTAAGATCAAAATTTAACTTTGAGTTTGACGATATTTTCCTAAGAATATCATAAAGAATTGACGCTGAAGTGGTTGTGCTACCTTCTTTTAAGATATTTACCTCATGAATTTCATCGTAAAAAACAATATCTAAATCAGTTGCAACTATGGTTAATTTTTTATCTTTAAGCTCCAATAAAACGTTAGATAGAATTGGTAGGGTATTTTTTTTTTCAACAACTCCTTGAACAAAATTTAATGATTTTAACAAGATATCTCTTTTAACATTAAATTGCATTTTATTGTTACTCTTGTAAAAGACTTTTAATTTGGTTTATATTTTTTTTCATCTCGTCATCTTGCTCGGAAAGCCTGGTTATAGTTTTAACAGCATGTATTACAGTAGTATGGTCTCTATTTGCAAATCTTCTTCCTATTTCAGGAAGAGATCTAGTCGTCATCTTTTTTGCTAAATACATCGCAATTTGTCTGGGTCTAGCCAAAGGTCTAGAGCGCCTTTGAGAAAGCATTTCGCTTAATTGAATATTAAAATAGTTAGATACGATATTTTGAATCTTATCTACTGTGATAACTCTTATTTGAGTAAATATATCTTTCAATATATTCTTACAGTCATTTATTGTTAAATTTTTGTTATGAACTCTACTAAATGCAATAACTCTATTTAGAATGCCAATCAGCTCCCTTATATTGGTTTTGCTTTCATTAGCAATATAATTAATAACCTCATCATCTAAATTGATATTTTCTTTGAATTGACTTTGCATTTCTGCGATTTTTTTCTTTATAATTTTCATCTTTAATTCTAGATCAGGAATATCTATATCTACTACCAACCCCCCTGCTAATCTTGATTTAATTCTTTCCTGCACTCTATCTAGCTTCATAGGAGTTCTATCTGCGGAAATGATAATTTGAGATCCTTTATCTATTAAACTATTGAATGTGTGAAAAAACTCTTCCTGTAAGCTCTCTTTACCTCTAATAAATTGAATATCGTCGATGATAAAGACTGAAGATTTTCTGAAAAAATCCTTAAAATTTACCATATCGTTTTTTTTTATAGATTTTATAAAATGATACATAAATCTCTCTGCTGAAATAAACATCACATTATTTTCTAATTGAAGTTCAAGTCCAATAGCATTAAGCAGGTGGGTCTTGCCGAGACCTACTCCACCACAAACGTATAAAGGGTTATATCTTGAAAGATGTTCACATACTTTTTTTGAATATGATAATGCGATATCATTACTTTGACCTTGAATAAAATTGTCAAAATTTAAATTAGGATTTAGTCTGTTATAATTTAATATTGAGTCTTTTATTTCTGTAACTTTGCTTATTTCGTTTGTTTTGTTTATTAAATCGTTATTGTTTTTAACATCTTCTATAATTTTGAATTCAATCCTATTTAAGCTGAGTTTAAAAGCTTTTACTTGCTCTAGAATTTTATCAAGGTATCTAGAAACTATCCAGTCTCTAAAAAATCTTGTTGGCACACTGAGAATTAGGTAATCGTTATACTCTTTGACAAGAGAAATCTTTTCTAGCCAACTAGAATAAATTTCTTTGCCAAATGTTTTTTTAAATGCGGTCTGAATTTCAGACCAATCTAAAGTTTTTTCCTCTTCAGAAATATAAGCGTTTTGTTTTTTTATATTATTTTTATCCATGTAATTTTTTTGAAGAAATTACTTTAAACGCTGTTTTGAAAAATTATGCAAGTATCTGTAGGTTGTAATTAAAAAAAAAAAAAAATTTGGTTGTAGTATTAGCGTGTTGATAGAAAAAAAATTAGAACACATTACAACTTTCAAAAGAAACAATATTTAGTTTTTTTTTACCGGTGATTGAATTATTTTTAAAATATCAACTTAGAATTGTTAAAATTATACTAAATTTTTTTTGAAGTTCTTGAAATTTTTCGAGCAGCAGTTTTTTTACTTACAACACCTGATTTAGCAACCTGCATTAGAATTGATTGAAATTCTCCAAAATATTTTTTAGCTTTATCTTTTTCTTTTGATTTGATCAATAATTCCATCTTCTTAATAGCGGTTTTATATTTGCTTTTTCTGATTTTGTTAATTTGGGTTTGTTTCTTTACCCTTCGAACTCTTCTGATCGCTGATTTAGTATTAGGCATATTTTTTTAAAATGTATATATGTCAGCAATAATAGGGTCAACTTTATTATTTTTGGCATTTTGGACAAAAAAAACTTGCTCGATTAGCCAGAACAATTTTTTTAACAGTTTCTTTACAATCTGAATTAGAACAATTGAGACCTTTTTTTCCATAAACTTTGAAAAGCTGCTGAAAATTTCCCTTTTTCCCACTACTGCTAGAAAAATTTTTAATAGATGAACCTCCCAAAAATATAGCCTTTTTTAAAACTTGCTTCGTAAATTTTAGTATTTTTTTTAATTCTTTATCTTTTAAAGAATTTACTTTCCTAAAAGGTTTAACTCTACTAAAAAAAAGTATCTCATTCACATAAATGTTACCTAGACCTGAAACAAATTTTTGATCCATAAGTAAATCTTTAATATTTCTATTTCTCCCTTTTAAGTAGTTCTTAAAATACAAAAAATTAAAGTTATTCTTTAAAGGTTCTGGACCCAAAATTTTTAAATGAGGGTTTATTTTGATATCCTTAATATTGAAAAATTTTATAAAACCAAATTTTCTAACATCATTATAAATAAGTTGAGTCTTATTAGTAAAGATAAATTTTAATCTATCGTGTTTGTTATCATTTGATTTATTTATCTCATAATAAAAACTTGTTTTTTGTTTAAAATGATTTTTTTTAACGATAAAAAACTTGCCTGTCATTCCAAGATGAACAAGCATATATAAACTTTTTTCTAATAGGAAAATAAGATATTTTGATCTTCTTTTAATTTTTAAAATTTTTAATCCATAAATCTTATTTATATCGTTTTTATTGACTTTATATCTAAGATTGTGATCAAAAATTTTTACATTTTTAATAATTTTATTATTCAACTCTCTTTCTAGAGACTTTTTAACAACTTCAACTTCTGGTAATTCTGGCATATAATTTATTTATGAAAAGCAGTATTCAAGATAAAAAAAGACTAGTCAATTCAGTATTTGGAAAAGTATATAAAAAGTATGATCTGATGAACGACGTTATGTCTTTTGGGATACACCGCATTTGGAAAGATAGATTAATAGATTGGATGAATCCTCAAATAAATGAAACTCTTATAGATGTTGCTTCAGGTACTGGAGATATAGCCAAACTTTTTTCAAAAAAATTTGATAATACAGCTAAAATCTCATGTGTTGAGCCTAATAATAAAATGTTTGATACCGGAAAAACTAATCTAAGAAAATATAAAAATATTAAATGGTATAAAGCTAAAGCAGAAAAGCTACCTTTCGAAGATAATAGTTTCAATTTTTATACAATAAGTTACGGCATTAGAAATGTTTCAGATATAAATTTATCTCTAAAAGAAGCTCATAGAGTTTTGAAGCCAGGAGGACGCTTTTTGTGTTTAGAATTTTCTAAGATAGACAATGAGTTTGTTAATCTTTTTTATCAACAGTACTCCAAGCTCATACCTTTTTTAGGAAAATATATTGTAGGATCTTCTGAGCCTTATGATTATTTGATTAAAAGTATTGATGAATTTTACTCACAAAATGAACTAGTCGGTTTGATGGAAAAAAACGGATTTTTTAATGTTGAATTTAGAAATCTTTCCAGTGGTATATCTGCTATACACTCTGGATGGAAAGTTTAAATGTTTACTAGGATTTTTCAGTTATTTAAAATTGCTAGGAAACTTTCTACCTCTGGAGCTATAGATACAATAAATCAAATTTTCAGATTACCTATCTCAATAAAAATATTTTTTAATCTTATATCTATTGGCTCACAAAAAAAAGTTTTAAACGATAAAAAACAACCAGGAGAAAAACTTTGTGAAGCTCTTGAGGGAATGGGAACTACTTTTATTAAGTTAGGTCAATTCCTTGCTACAAGACCAGACATAATTGGAGAAGAATTATCTAAAAATTTAGAAAAACTACAAGATAAACTTCCAGCGTTTAACACTTATGAAGCAAAAAAAATTATAAAAAGAGAAATAGGAGAAAACCAATTTAAAAATATTTTAGAACTAAGTGAACCTATTGCTGCGGCATCTATTGCACAAGTGCATATAGCAAAAATTAATTATGATAATAAAAATAAAGAAGTTGCCATTAAGATTTTAAGACCAGATATAGAAAAATTATTTAATGAGGAATTAGATGCTTTAATGCTTTTTGCTTATCTAGTCGAGAATATTTTTTCAAAAGCTAAAAGATTAAAACTTATTGAGATCGTCCATCTGCTCCGAGAAATAACAAATATTGAAATGGATTTAAGATTTGAAGCTGCAGCTGCTAACGAATTATATGAAAATACAAAAAATGATAAAGGTTTCCAAGTTCCAAAAATTTATTGGAATTACACTACTAAAAAAGTCCTAACATTAGACAAAGTAGATGGAATTTCTATTCGCGAACACGAGAAGCTTAAAAGTCTTGGAGTTGATTTAAAAAACCTGGCAGAAAAATTAATTCAACATTTTTTAAAACAAGCAATAAGAGATGGTTTTTTTCATGGCGACATGCATCAAGGAAATTTGTTTGTTGATCAACAAGGAAATATCATACCTGTTGATTTTGGAATTATGGGAAGATTAGATAAAAACAATCGAAAATTTCTAGCAGAAATTTTATATGGTTTTATTCAAAGAGATTATATTAAAGTTGCAGAAGTACATTTTAAAGCAGGTCTAGTTCCACAGAATACATCGAAAGAAGAGTTTGCTCAAGCATTGAGATCAGTTGGTGAACCTATTTTTGGTCAATCAATAAAAGATATATCAGGAGGAAATTTGTTAGCTCAACTTTTTGAAATCACTGAAAAGTTTAATATGCAAACACAGACACCTTTGCTTCTTTTACAAAAAACTATGGTTGTAGTAGAAGGTGTAGCAAGAAGGATATATCCAGAGACAAATATCTGGGAAGTTTCCAGACCAGTTTTAGAAGATTGGTTAAAAGATATTAAAAGTCCAAAATCAACCTTGGACACAGCAATTAATACATCTAGTGAGATAATAAAAAGAATACCTGATTTTCCCGATTTAATGGATAAAGCTAATTACGCTTTACAATTAATGGCTGAAGGAAAACTAAATTTAGGCTTAGGAAACAACAAAAATCTAGAGGTAGAACAATTAAAGTTAAAAAGTTTCAGAAACAATTTAATTATAGGTTTTTTTGGTATTGTAATTGCTATTCTATTAGTATTTTAATAATTAAATGTCATTAAAAAATAAGAAAATTTTGGTTATAATTGGTGGTGGTATATCCGCATACAAATCTCTTGATCTTTTGAGATTGTTGAAAAAAAATAATGTCAAAATAAAAACTATCTTAACAAAAAGTGGTAAAGAGTTTGTTACTCCTCTTTCGGTTATAACATTAACGAAAAGCAAAACTTTTGAGAATATATTCGATAAAAATAATGAGGCTGAAATTGATCATATCTCTTTATCTAGATGGGCAGACCTAATTATTGTTTTACCTACAACGGCAAATTTCATGACAAAATTAAGTTTGGGTAAGGCGGAAGACTTAGCAACAACTGTTTTGCTTGCGTCTAATAAGGATATTCTTTTAGTTCCAGCGATGAACGTCCGAATGTGGCTTCATAAAGCTACTCAGCGTAATTTAAAAACTTTACAAGACTATGGTTATAAATTTATCGGTCCCGAAAAAGGAGAGATGGCATGTGGTGAATATGGTGAAGGAAAAATGGCTAGCCCAAGACAAATTTTTTCTTTTATTAAAAATTACTTTAGTCAAAAAAATTTGGTTAAAAAAAAAAAATTTAAAGCTTTAGTAACTGCTGGACCTACTAGAGAATATTTAGATCCAGTTAGATATATTTCCAATGAGTCAAGTGGTAAACAAGGATACGAACTAGCTTTAGCACTTAAAAGATTAGGTGTAAAAACCAAGCTTATAATAGGTCCTTCCAATCTAGTTTTATCTCAAGATTTAAAAGTTAAAAAAATTATTTCTGCAAAAGATATGATGAACGAAGTTAAAAAATCTCTACCAGTTGATATAGCAGTTTGTACTGCAGCAGTTTCGGACTTTAAACCAGTTAACGTAAATATAAATAAGATAAAAAAAAATTCATCTAATATTGAAAATATTCGATTAGAAAAAAATCCAGATATCTTAGCTTATTTAAGTAAAAATAATAAATCTAGACCTAGAGTGGTAGTAGGTTTTTCAGCTGAAACTGAAAATACGATTCAAAATTCCAAAAATAAGATTAAAGAAAAGTATTGTGATTTAATTGTTGCAAACGATGTTTCAAAAAAAGATACTGGATTTAATTCTGACTATAATGAAGTTTCTATAATTGACTCAAAAGGTAAAATTCAATCTATCTCTAAAAATAAAAAAAGTTTTATTGCAAACACCATTGCTAAAATTATATTAGACAAGCTTTTGAAGCATGATAAAAATATTAATTAAGAGAATGTCTAATGAGGTTTCTCTCCCAAAATACGAAACAAATGGGTCTTCTGGAATGGATCTAGCGGCTAACATTAATAGTAGTATTAATATTAATCCTGGAAAAATAGAAATAATTCCTACAGGTTTAGCTTTATCAATTCCGAAAGGATTTGAAGTTCAAATTAGACCAAGATCAGGTTTAGCTGCTAAGAATAAGATAACAGTTTTAAATACACCTGGAACAATTGATGCTGACTATAGGGGTGAAATTAAAGTAATTTTAATTAATTTAGGTCAAGAGACTTTTAAAGTTGAGAAGGGACTTCGTATAGCTCAAATGGTTGTATGTCCAATAGTACAAGTAGAGCTGAAAGAAGTAAATAATTTAAGCCATACTGAGAGAGGTAAAGGTGGATTTGGATCCACAGGAACTAAGTAATTTCAAAGATGAAAATCAACTTAAGTCAATTTAAAAGATTTGAAAAGCAAATAATATTAAAAAAAATTGGTTTGGCAGGGCAAAAGAAAATATTATCTGCAAACGTTCTTATATTAGGACTAGGTGGATTAGGATGCCCATTGCTTACTTATCTTGCGGCTTCAGGAGTTGGAAAAATAGGTATTGTAGATTACGATAAAGTCGAGCTTTCAAATTTAAATAGACAAACTCTATTTAATACTTCTGATGTAGGTAAACTTAAAGTGAGACAAGCAAAAAAAGCGGCGAATAGACTAAATAAAAAAACAAAAATTATTACATATGAAAAAAAACTTACATCAAAAAATATAAATTATATTTTTAAAAAATTTGAAATCATATGTGATGGCACAGATAATTATAAAACAAGATATTTAATTAACGATTATTGCGTTAAAAACAAAAAAATATTGGTCACGTCAGCAATAAGTAAATTTGATGGACATCTAATGAGATTTAATTTTAAAAAAAAAGGTCCCTGTTATAGATGTTTTATGCCAAGCCCCCCTGATTTTGAAAATAACTGTCAAACAGATGGGATATTCTCTCCAGTAGCTGGAGTAATGGGAGCTTTGCAAGCTAACGAAGTTTTAAAGAGTATTTTAAATACAAAAAATATCTCTAACAATCATATATTAATATTTGATGCTCTAAAAACTGAGTTTAGAAAATCTAAAATATCAATTAACGCAAATTGTATTAATAGATGTTGAGAATTTTCATAATAGTTTTTAGTATTTTATTTTTTGAAAACAAAAGTTTTTCAAAAGATGAGTATTTTTTAACACTACGTTATGATAAAGTTAATCTCAGGCAAGGACCATCCCGCGAATATCCAATAAAAATTTTTTACAAAAAAAAATTTTTACCCGTCTTAATTCAGGACAAATCTGGTAATTTTAGAAAAATCAAAGATCATGAAAAAAACACAGGCTGGATACATGTTTCTCAGCTTTCAAAAAAAAAGGCGGCTATAGTCGTCGACGATAATCTCATAATGTTTAAGAAACCTACAATATACTCTGAACCTATCGCCATTCTAAAAAAAGGAAGACTGACAAGAATCATTAAATGTAAAGAATCATGGTGCAAAGCTGAAACCGAAAAATATAAAGGATGGCTTATAAAAGAGAGTCTGTGGGGATTGTTTTAACGGCTAGATTTGTTTGTTATTCTTGAGGCCCAAAATTTATCTAATAAAAAATACCATACCGCATTAGCTAATGGTTCAACTATTGCATCAGTTAAAGCTATCATAAAACTAATATCAGCTATTAGCATTAAAACTGTAATAGCTATTGCAAAGTGACCAATCGTATAAACTATGGTTCTTAAAATTGAACCCCTATTATTATTATAAATTTCTCTTGCTGAGTTGAAAATTCCTGAAGTTAATTCAGTCATTTTAATTTAACTTTTTCAAATTTTGTCTATCTGCGTTCATTATTTTCGTCCACACATTAACAAAATCCCTAATAAATTTTTCTTTATTATCGTCTTGGGCATAAACTTCAGAATAAGATCTCAGTATGGAGTTAGAGCCAAAAACTAAATCTGCTCTGGATGCAGTAAACCTAACTTTTTTTGTTTTGCGATCAATGATATCATAAGAGTTTTTACCTGTTGGTTTCCAAGTAAACTTCATGTCAACCAAATTGATAAAGAAGTCATTTGTTAAAACTCCAACTCTATCAGTTAATATACCTTTATTTTTAGCAGACTCATGATTTGTTCCTAGAACTCTCATTCCTCCAATTAAACATGTCATTTCTTGTGCAGTTAATCCCATCAAAGAAGCCCGCTCTAACAAAAGCTCTTCTGGCATCACAGAGTAGTCTGATTTTACATAATTTCTAAATCCATCGTGTAAAGGTTCTAACCACTTAAAATTTTTAATCTCAGTTTGCTCTTGAGAAGAATCTCCTCTGCCTGGATTAAATGGAACTTTTAATTTAGACCCAGCCTTTTTTATCGCTTTTTCTAAACCTACATTTCCTGCAAGAATAATTGTATCAGCAACTGTTGCCCCAGTTTTTTTTGCTATACCCTCTATAACTTTTAATATTTTTGAGAGTTTTTTTGGCTCATT
>MDTB01068393.1_pt1 | contig 23364 bp, 22 predicted proteins | sample 811161 | NCBI WGS metagenome assembly MDTB01 (sample SAMN05326650, study PRJNA326480) | marine metagenome | isolation source: seawater | place: Mediterranean Sea | collected 2009
CGATGAGCGGGCCCAGCACGTTGAAGGAAGCCCGCATCGTCTTAACCAACTCATAAGGGGCCTTCAAAGAGGAGATTGTATTCGAGTGAATTTCGAGTTCCATTCGATCATTGATCACGACGATGACGCCCATATTGCTGAGCAATTCGATCATTGTTGAAACGTCGCGTAAGTGGGGTACGTTAGACAACGTGACGACCCCGTCCGCTAACAGTGCCGCCGCGATAAGATTAATGACAGAGTTTTTGGCGCTGGATGCTGTGATCTGACCATCGATTACCGATCCACCTTGAATCCTCAAGAGGGCCATTGTCAGCCTCTTTCGTCTGGAGCAAGCGCCCTAATCGAAACAGCATGCAGTGCCCCTGAGGCAATGTCCTCTTTGAGAAAAGCATAGACCTTCTGCTGCCTTTTAACCCGACTGAGTTCAGCAAAACAGGCAGCGACCACTGTTCCGGTCAATCGATTACCGTCCAACTGTAGAACGACGGACTCAGCATCTAATGCCTCACTCAATTGTGACTGGAGCGCCTCGATATCCATAGCATCACCGCTAAAAAAGTCGCATCATATCACGGCATTCCCTCACCAATCACCCTGCAGGAACGAGAGAACATTAGATCGACAGGAACATTTTCAAGCACACAATCGAAAACATCGATCATCACCGCCAAATGCTTTAATCTAAAGCCTCATCTAATAGCAGCATACCCTTCTCTGAATCCTTAGAATGATTGATACCTTACTCAAGAATACCCGTCTCAGATATCGAGCAATCATCGTTCTTCTCGCGCTCTATTCTGGCGCGATGGCACTGAATTACGGTGTGGATGTGGACAAGCAGATCACCGAGCCCCAATTGTCAATCAACGAGCCTGACCTCTACATGGAAGATGCATCCATTAGCCAGGTCAATGAGGCCGGCCGAAGGACATCGGTTATCAGTGCCAGAAGGTTTACGCACTACCCGCTGACGGATGTTACGACCCTGCAACTGCCTTCGATCCAATTATTGGATGTAGGTACGCAATCGCCCTGGAGCATCTCATCTGTCGAGGGCCGCCTTCTTGGGGTCTCCGAATATCGAGAGGAAGCGGTAGAACTTTGGAAGGCAGTAACTGCAGAAAAAATCAGTCAAGAGGGCGCCACCAGACTCATCACCGAAACCCTCAGCGTCTTTCCTGATCAAAATTTAGCTGAGAGTGACTCGACTGTTACAATCCTAAACCGAGATACAAAAACCACCGCAGCCGGGGTCCGAGCGCTCTTTGACAAGGACCTATTTGTCTTCCGCTCAAGCCCTGAGCATCGGGTCGTAACGACCATCAACGTGAGACGCTAGCATTTTGACCCAGATGGCCCTAAGCTTTTTAGGTGACTTTCAGCGACGGAACATTTGGACCCAGTCACACTAAAAGCACTTAGATCGGAAGGCCCTTTTGATGCGATTTACCAGTTTCATTTTTGGATTATTCTTCCTGTGTCCCAATGGACTGTGGTCCGCTGAAACAACTCAGTCTCAGAGCCTCCCCATAACGATTCAAGCAGACAGCGCGACTGTCAGTGAATCACTCGGCCGATCCGAATATATCGGGAACGTCGTCATCGAGCAGGGCGCCCTTAAAATGATGGCAGACCGCGTTATCCTCACGAGCTATGATGGCGATCTAGAATCGATCACGGCATCGGTCGACGGGGGTTCAAACTCCGCACGCTTTGAGCAAGCTCGGACCGACAGATATCCCGCAATTAGCGCCTCTGCAAATTCCATTGAATATCAGATTGCTGTCGAAACCCTGGTCCTCACCGGAGAGGCTGTTTTAGTGCAAGGCGCCGATCGATACGCGGGGAACCGATTGAGTTATGATCTTGGCAGCGGACTTTTCAAAGTTGAAAGCGATGGTTCAGACCAAGATCGTATTAATCTCATTATCAATCCAAGACCAAAACCCTAAATGAGCGCACATTCAACGCTTTCGGCTGAGGGGCTTCAAAAAGAGTTCCGAAAAAGACGCGTGGTTGACAATGTTTCCTTTCAGGTGGCTGCAGGAGAGGTTGTCGGCTTGTTAGGCCCCAACGGCGCTGGCAAAACGACTTGCTTTTATATGATCGCGGGGTTGGTTGCGATTGATCGGGGAAATATCCACCTAGATGGTGCGCCGATTACAACCCGGCCCATGCACGAGCGTGCGCAACTGGGTCTCGGATATTTACCCCAAGAAGCCAGCATTTTTCGAAAACTATCCGTGCAAGATAACCTTTTGGGGATTCTTGAGTCTGTGACACGCCTTACCCAGCAGGAAAGAGAAGATCGCGCAACCGCGTTGATCAAAGAATTTAACCTAGAGCATGTCCGTCACAGCCTGGGTGTTTCATTAAGCGGCGGTGAGCGACGGCGAGCGGAGATCGCTCGAGCATTGGCCACAAATCCGCAATTTTTGCTCCTCGATGAACCCTTCGCTGGTGTAGACCCTATCTCGGTTGGAGACATCAAAAAAATTATTAACTATCTAGCCCAGCGAGGCATTGGCGTGCTCATTACTGATCATAATGTCCGGGAAACCCTGGACATTTGTCATCGCGCCTACATCATGAATGAGGGCAGTATCATTGCTCAAGGCAGTAGTGATGACATTCTCAGCAATGAACTGGTTCAGTCGGTCTATCTAGGCAAAGATTTCAGGCTTTAATCCTAGGTTTAGCCCTGATTTCATTACTTCCTGCATAGAGGCCGAATGTTCCCCGGATCCCTGTAGGCATGGCGCGCTTGCCAGCGCATGCGGGATCAAAATTAGCAGTTAGCAAGTTTTATTCCAGTTCCATCGGCAGTATCATTCCGTAATGAGTATGAAACCTGCACTGACACTGAAAATCGGCCAGCAGCTGAGGATGACGCCTCAGCTTCAGCAAGCCATTAAATTGCTGCAGCTATCCACTCTGGATCTCCAACAAGAGATTCAAGAAGCGCTTGATTCTAACCTCATGCTCGAAGAATTTGACGAAGAGCAGGAAAACACGAACGCTGAAGAGAGCATTTCAGAGATCGAGGAGCCTCAGGTCGAGGAAACCTTTGAAACGACTGAAACGGAAAACTTAAATGAACTGGCATCATCGGATTCGGAAACATTTGACGCGGATGACGTATTCGAAGCAGAACCCCACGATGCCGCCATCGACGGCGATTCAGTCAACGACAGCGCAGAGCTTATGGAGCGTGAAACGCTCAGCGACGAGTTACCAGTCGACAGCGTTTGGGAGGACGTCTACGACACCTTGCCCACAGGAACCGGTAGCGGCTCTGGATTGGATGAGGATGGCGAAAGTTTTGATGCTCGCAATAGTCCTCAAGTCACCGTCCAAAGCCATCTTTTAGAACAAATCAACTTACTCAACCTATCAGAACACGATGAAGTGATCGCGCTGCACATCATCGATGGTTTAGACCACGAAGGTATGCTCAGGCTGGATCTCTCGGAGATCCTAGAGGCTATGCCATCCGAGTGGGACATCGAACTCGACGAAGTCGAAGCTGTTCTTCATCTTCTCCAGCACCTTGACCCCCTCGGCATCGCCGCCCGGGACCTACAAGAGTGTTTGACGATTCAGCTCAAGGCGATTAACCAGCCCTCCGAGGCGAAATCCATAGCAATCACTTTGGTTGAACATCACTTGCCAAGCTTGGGTAATCGCGACTTCGCGTTTTTACTCAAAAACCTTCGAATCGCGGAATCCGAGTTGCAAGCGGCAATCGCTCTGATCCAAACCCTCAATCCCAAGCCCGGCTCAGATTTAATCAACGTCGAGTCGCAATATGTGGTTCCAGATGTCATCGTCACGAAGAAAAATCATCGATGGACGGTGGAACTCAATCCCAGCATCAATCCGAGGATTCGGGTTAATCCTGAGTACGCTTCACTTGTCAAACGAAACGACAGCAGCCCCGATCAAACCTATCTTCGCGACCAGATGCAAGAAGCGCGTTGGTTTATCAAGAGTTTGCAACAACGTAACGATACCCTGCTGCGTGTTGCAACTAAAATCATGGAAGTGCAAGCGGGCTTTCTAGATCATGGTGACAGCGCGATGAAGCCGCTTGTTCTGCACGATATCGCGGAGGACGTCGGCCTCCATGAATCCACCATTTCAAGGGTGACCACTCAAAAATACATTGATACGCCGCTTGGGGTTTATGAACTCAAGTACTTTTTCTCGTCGCATGTCAGTACCCATTCTGGTGGTGAGATTTCTTCAACAGCGATCCGAGCAAAAATTAAGGCTTTGATTCAGCAGGAGAGCACCCGCAAGCCCCTCTCGGACAGCAAATTAGCGGCGCTACTCGCGGAAGACAATATTAATGTCGCTCGACGGACGGTCGCGAAGTACCGAGAAGCACTGATGATTCCCCCTTCAAATGAGCGCAAGCAACTCACATAGCGCTTCCACTTTTTGTCCATCAAACTTCAGTTTTACAGGAACCACCTTCCCTTGTTACGGTCGAACAAAGACAAGCGTGCCGATCCAGCCCATCGACAAAGGAGCCTCTATATGCAGATCAGCGTCAGCGGACATCATATTCAGATCACCCAGTCTATCGAAGCGTATATCCATAAAAAACTAAGCCGTCTGGAGCGACATTTTCAGCCCATCTTAAGTAGCCAAGTCATCATTACGGTCGACAAAAATACCCAAAAAGCAGAGAGCCGCGTCCATATTTCTGGCACTGAAGTTTTTGCAGAAGCCGAATCAGATAATCTCTACACCTCAATTGATAAGATGGCCAAAAAACTCGATCGTAAGATCGTTGAAGTGAAAAGAAAGCTCATATCGAGGCGACATGTGCAAACAGCACTCACTGAGTGATCAATCACCAACTGACTGACAGTCTTGGTTCAGGTGTTATACTTTATTTTCAGTGTCTCAGTGATCTCTGTTCGCCATGAAAATCGCTTCCATCCTCTCCCCCGGGAGAACGCTGTGCCGACTAAAAGCCAGTTCTAAGAAACGTGCCATTGAGCTAGCCGCAGCGTTTATTGCAGACAATGACGAACGGATTGAGGAAAGCGAACTTTACCGACTACTGATCGCGCGAGAAAAAATCAGCTCCACAGGCCTAGGCTTCGGTATCGCCCTTCCTCACTGCCGGATGGCCAACTGTACAGGAATCATGGGCACCCTGATCACTCTCGAGCAACCTGTGGACTTTGAGGCAATGGATGATCAATGGGTCACAACCTTATTTGTTTTGATCGTTCCAGAAAAAGAAATGAATGCGCACCTAGAAGTTTTGGCCATGTTGGTCGAGAAATTTCAGACCTCTGTTTTTAGAGACAAACTGCTCGCTGCCGAGTCCGCAAGCGATCTTTATCTAGCCGCTATCTCGGAACCGAAGGGACAAACTGTATAACCCCCCACTCACGACAAAATAGCTCTGTTATGAATACCACCCCACAGCAACTCATCGTTATCAGCGGCCGCTCTGGATCAGGTAAGAGCACGGCCCTGCATGTGCTTGAAGATCTAGGCTATTACTGCATCGATAATTTGCCTGCATCACTCATACCCAACCTCGTCGACAGAACGAAGGAGCAGGGATTATCAAGCAAGATCGCGGTGAGCATTGACGCTAGAAACTCGAGCATCGATCTAGAACGCTTCCCCGAAGCCGTAGCAACCATCAAGGATGTGGAGATTCGAGTTATTTTCCTCGATGCCAGTGGACCAACTCTGATCAAACGATTTAGCGAAACCCGTCGCAAGCACCCCCTGAGCGATCACCTACTGGGGTTAAAAGAAGCGCTCGAAGTTGAAAGCCACCTCCTTGATGGTCTCGCAATGATGGCCTCGCTTAAAATAGACACCACCCAAATGACGTTGCATGAATTACGCGATGTTGTGCGAGACCGTGTGGCAAATTCTAGTCAAGAAAACACCTTGATGTTCCAATCCTTTGCGTTCAAGCATGGGGTGCCTGTTGATGCAGATTTTGTTTTTGATGTGCGCTTTTTACCCAATCCTCACTGGGTACCTCACCTTCGTCCGCAAAATGGTCTCGATACCGAGGTTCAGCAATTTCTCGGTGCAGTACAAGAGGTTCGTAGTTTCCAAGAAGACCTCGCTGGTTTTTTAGAGCGCTGGCTGATCAAGTTAGTCGAGAGCAATAGAGCCTACATCACCATCTGCATTGGTTGCACAGGAGGACAACACAGATCGGTCTATCTCGTCGATCAATTGGCAACACATTTTGAGCAGTTAGGACATGTCGTCCAAACCCGGCACAAAGAACTTTCTAGCCAGAGGATTCAATTACCTCCGTCACAATCATGAAGTCTGAGACGACAATTGTTAATAATCCCGCGGGGCTGCATGCCCGGTCAGCAGCAACCATCGTAAAACTAGCCACCCGCTTTCGCTGCGACATTACCTTCGAAAACGTTGATAAAACTGCAAGCGCAAACAATATCATGGCGCTGCTGATGCTAGAAGCCACCGAAGGGTCTAAACTCAGAGTATCCGCCGAGGGCCCCGATGAAGCCGAGGCAGTCACCGCCATGATCAATTTGATCCGGGTTAATTTCGGAGAATTTGGTGAGTTTCGTGAATGAACTCGAACAAAAAATAGCCACGCTTTTAACCGAACCCGTCAGTGATAGCGACCTGCAAGAGACCGCCCTTCAATTAAAGGACCTTCCCACAGTTGATGCAGGGGTGCTTTTGGCCCAAACACCCTCTAACTCGAGGCAACTCGTTTGGGACTTGCTTGACGAAAGTTTTCAGGGCGAATTGATTGCCCACATCGATCCCGACCTCATTGGCGACTTATTTGCTAGCCGGTCCGCAGAGCAAATAGCACACGTGATTGAGAAGGTCGCCGCTGATGACGATCTTACCGATATCATTCAGCAGCTTCCGGACGAACTCAGCGAGGGCGTACTGCACGAACTTGGGACCCAAGACCGGGCGCGAGTTAAGAACTTACTGGTCTACCCGCCGGATACGGCGGGTGGTCTTATGGATACCGACATCATTTCGGTCAAGCCTGAGGCAAACATCGATGTTGTTCTACGCTACCTTAGGCGCCACCAAAAACTGCCCGATAGCACTGATCAAATTTTTGTGGTGGATCCAAAAGGTCGCTATATCGGCAGTCTGCCATTACGAACGATCCTTGTCACTGATCCCCATACCCCCGTCGCTGACTGCATGGAAAACCGCTTTGAACCGCTAACAGAAAAACAATCAACCCACGACGTGGCACAAATTTTTGAGCGTTACAATCTTATTTCTATGCCTGTTATAGATGTCAACGGCATGCTACTCGGCCGTATAACGATTGACGATATTGTTGATGTCATCATCGATGAAGCCGATCACTCTATGTTGGGCATGGCTGGCCTCAATGAAGAGTTTGACACCTTTGCGCCCATTTTTAAGACAGCAAGGCGCAGAGCGCTTTGGCTTGGCGCAAACCTCGCCACAGCCCTGATTGCATCCTTTGTCATCAATTTGTTCGAGGACACCATCGAAAAGGTGGTCGCGCTAGCGATCCTTATGCCAATCGTTGCAAGCATGGGGGGTGTTGCGGGAAGCCAATCATTGACCCTGGTTATTCGAAGTCTTGCTCAAGGCAATCTTTCTTCCGGCAATTCAAGATACCTGTTAAAGCGAGAGCTCGCCGTTTCAGTATTAAATGGCTTGTTGTGGGCAATGCTCATCGCGATCGGCGTGTCACTGATCTTCCAGGATCAAACCCTCGGAATCATTATTGCGCTGGCCCTCATCATCAACATGGCCGTTGCGGCAATAGCGGGAACCGTACTACCCCAAGGCCTCAAAAATTTTGGCATCGACCCTGCTATCGCGGGGACCGTTATCCTCACAACCATTACCGATGTGGTGGGGTTTATCACGTTTTTAGGTATGGCAACCTACTTTTACGCCTAACATGGGTGCCAAGAAAGAGGATACTCAATTGACGACAAACGAAGCAAAAAGCAAGAGCCAACAAAAGCAACAAGCAAAGGAGACAACACGGCTCGGAGAATTGCTGACTCAACTCTCCGAAACCCAGCTTGAAATCTTACCCTATCCAGAAATCCGAGCCAGCATTGCAGAATACAAAAAAATCTCCAAAGGAAACGCTCGAAAACGGCAGATGCTCTATATTGGCAAGCTACTCCGAAGCATCGACCTCACTGTCATCGAACAGTTGGTAGCAAGATACGACAGTGCCAGTGACTACCACAGACTTCATATTCATCAAATCGAACAATGGAGAAACCAGTTGATCAATGATGATCCGCGGGTTATTTCGCAGATTGGTGAGGAGTGTCCCGAACTCGATCGACAACATTTGATGAATCTCGTCCGCGACGCTAAAGCCGAGCTATCCATACCCGCAGAGCAGAGCGAACCCTCTGGGCGCGCCTTTAAAAAGCTGTTTCAGTACCTGAAGCTTTTAAATGATCAGCGACTGACGTTGAATGCCAAGACGGAATCTGGGCCCGGAACCGATGCAGTTCTTCAAAATCCAGAGACGCTTTGAGCACGCCTTCTCCCTCTGGAAGCACAGCAATAATTGATCCCCAGGGACTCACAACCATACTGTGCCCGAAGGTTTCGCGGCCGCTATCGTGCGCGCCTGCCTGACAGGCAGCCACGACAAAGCACCCATTCTCAATCGCCCGGGCTCTCAGCAGCACTTCAAAATGTGCCTTGCCTGTGACCTGGGTGAACGCCGAAGGCACGCTGATGATCTCTGCCCCCATTGCGGTTAGCGATCGATAGAGCTCGGGAAAACGGAGGTCATAGCAAACCGACAACCCGACTGCGCCAAAAGTCGTCTCCGATACACACAAGGCCTGACCCGGCTCGAACGTCGCTGACTCCAAATACTGACCCTGCCCGTCTTCAACAAAAACATCGAAGAGATGTTTTTTATCGTAGCGTGCGACTTCTCGTCCGCCGGGATCCAGCACGAACGAGGCTGCGCGGACTCGGCCCTCGGGAACAGGCTGCCCGTCAGGCCTAACTGCCAGCGGCAGAGTACCTGCAAAAATATAGGCCTCAAGCGACCTTGATTGTTGCTTTAGATAGTCTCTGATGGGACTTTCACCTCCCGCCTCTCTTTGACCAATCGCTAACGGCGAAGGCGCTGCGAGCGCCGCAAAATTCTCGGGCAAGAAGATCGCAGCCACTTCCCCGGGTGTGATTTTTTGCAACTGAAGATCCAGCGCCTTGAGACTCCTGGAAACATCAAAGCTGCTATTGAGCTGAATCACCGCTATTGCGACTCCCTCACTATTTTTCATCGTTTTCTTCCCGAGGCGCTTTTTGGCTCCGAATTGAATCATCAAAAATAGCCACCAGCTTCACTTCTGGCTGCTCAAGCGTCCCTGTTATTTCGTATTTGAGGCTCGTGAGCTCATCAATTTGATTCTTGAACACCTGCTGAGCTAAAAGCACACCAGCACCCATCAGTGGCCCTGTGACAATAGCGCTGTAAGCTGCATACCACGGAAGGTTTTTGTTCAAGGGCAGAGTAAAAATCAAATCGTTGTCCAAACTTTCGGTGACCAAATTGACGTCACCAGCGAGGGTCAATTGGCTGCCGGCACCTGCAACAATGATAGGGTTTTGTATCGAGACCAGACCCGAATCCACAGAAAACGAACCAGTGACGCTGTTAAAGGCATGCCCTTCTCCCAATATTTTAGAAAGATCAAAGCTGAGGCGTTGGGCGATCTCGGCGAAATCAAATATCCCCAGCAGCTTTAAAGCGCCCGCATCTGCCTCCGCCTGAATGATCCGACCTTGCCCACCTTCGATCTCAACCATCCCCGAGATGACCTCGAAACCGATATTCAGGGGGGAACCAGGCCACTCAAGGGCGGTTTGAAATTCGAAGCCTTTCCCTTCTAGACCAGAGGCAAACCCCCAAGCTTCCAGACTGTCTCGCAGTTCTGGAACCGAGATCACACCTTCGAATATCGATCGCGGGTCCTGGGAATCCGGATACCAATTGAGTCCAGCAGGCACGTCAATTTGCATTCCTTTTGAAAACACCTTGAGATTATCGATGCTGACAACGCCAGCCGATGGACGCACTCTGAATTGCCAAGCACCAAAATCTTCCCCGTCTAGCGTTACCGATTCAATCGAAACATCTGCCAACATCAAATCATCCGGAGACAAAATCGATAAAGGGTCGCCATCGGCCGGATCCGACTGAAGATTAACTGAAGCCAGCGCAATCTCCAGCGGAGCTTCGGCATCGTCATTGATTCGAACCGAACCTTCTATTTCATCGTTCTTAAGCGTCACTTCCCAGTGGTCCTGCTTGGGATATAGCCCTAGATTGACGTCATTAAGCGCATAACCGAAAAGATCGAAATCCTGGGCCTGAACCTTCACCGAATCTAGACTGCTCCGAAACTGCGATTCAACCGAACGATCGCTAAAATCATCAAACCGCTGCAAAAATAAATTCCATGCGTCAAGTGAGGCGTAGGGCAACGCACCGATAATTCTCACTGCATCAAAAGCACTGGCTTTCGGCTGATAGCCCCCGACCTCAATCACACCGCCAATCACCTCTTCGTCCACCAATCTAAGGATACCGCCAGCACTCGAATCGAAATTAAAAGCCAACTCAGACCCTTTGGATTGAAAGCGCTGACTGAGCCGAAATTCTCGAGTATTTTCGGCAGCCGCTTTGCCAAGCGGTGGTGGAATGTCAATCGTCAAACCCTCTAACAAACTCTGGACCTCGAGTTCGGGTTGATCGTCACGACCACCAAAGGGGATCGATAGTCGGCCAGAGAAGTCGGTCTCACCGACCACAAAATTGAGCAGCGTCAATGCCAACCAATCATTGAGTCGCGTCATTTCTACTCGACCTGCTAGATCAATGAGCGTTGTTCCACCATTTCCCGACAACTCAGTCGCAATCTGTGCGACCACTGGATAATCCAGCATGGTGAACAACATCTCGGAGGAAGATAGACCCGTGCTGGATTCGTAATTTAGTCTTCCATTGAGGTCAGACAGGGTCAGTCCAATTTCGGCCAATTCAAGATCTACTCGCTCCAGCACCAAATCAGTCTCAACCTCTGGCTTGTCGCCGTTCGATCCAATCGGCACCTCTAATTTAACAGCCCCCCGAACGGCACCTTTTCCAGACCATTGATCGGCAGCATTTTTAATCTCGTTTTGAAGCGGCGTTTCCTTAAACAGACGAACCAGATTTGCTGCGGGTCCCTCAACATCTGCGAGCACGCTGACGATCGACAGGCCAACATCTCCCGAGAAGGGCACCGAAAGATCGACATTATCGGCTTGCGTTTCATAGATGCTCGATTCTAGATTCGTCCCAGAGAGGCCTTCGTTGGTGACCCCTAGACGACCAACAATATTCGAAACGGGTGGCCACTCGGGATCAAAGCGCACTTTCCCATCCATCATCTCGATTTGAATCTCATAGCGTTTTTCGAGTGCAGGATTCACTCGATCTAAAGACCCATGCACAAAAATACCCGCCGTCCTTGCCGAGCCTCCAATCAAGCTTCTCTCTAACCACCGCACTGAGGTCTTCGGGACTTTCTTGGGGATGAAAGGTAGAGCGTCCCTCAACTGAAAATCCCTCGCCCCAATCACGAGACCCCAAGTTCGCTGTCTTCGCTCCGAGGTCATATTCATATGAAGCTTTCCCTCAGCAAGAAGACCCTCGGTCTCTGCAAACAACTTGCCTGAGGTCAACGCAAGCCCGTCGTCGGACATCCGATACGCCAAACGCCCAAGACCTCGCTGGAGCGACCAAGGGCCTTCATATAAATTGCCAAACTCGAGTGCCAAAGTTTCAGCGTTTAAATCTAAGTACCCGAAATCTAGACCAAGTTTGATAAAACCTGCGAGCCCTTCAACGCCTGGGCTCGGTACATCCATCTCAAGCTTGAGATCTTGAATCTGTGAAACAAGAGAAAAAGTTTCCTTAAATTTGCCCGAAGTGCCGGACCATTGGAGATGGTCAAGACGAAACTTAGGAGCGATGCGATCAAGTTTGGATTTAACCGCCTCAGACAACCCAACTGCTGCCCCTAACTCAATCAAAGCGAGGCCCGCTGGCGAGTCGATTGCCAAATAATCTAGCCAACCCGCCCACTTCGTGATCGACCCGAGATCGTCTGCGCCGCCAGCGAAACCAATACCACCCAAATCGATGGATTGGCTCATAACCTTCAACTTGGGGAGATTGAGCCTAAGATTCAAGGATTGGTCCGCCAGGGAAAACGCGCCGCTCAGATCCGAGTCCAGGATGATCTCAGCGCCCTGAGGCGTCATGGACTCCTTAAATCGACTCATCCATAACCCATTGCCGCTCAGGACGCCCTCCCCCTCTACCGAGCGTGCCCAAAATTCCGCATCCAGCCCATGGTGCCCTAGAGCCGGCACTTGAGATCCACCGAAGCCGATTACCGCTGAGGAATCAGCAGTGAACCGGAGATGTGCCTCAAAATCAGCACTGAACAAAGAACCCTGTGGGGTATCGAATCGGGCGACGATCGACACATCCTGATCGAATGAAAGTTGGCGGGTGTCTTTTGAGATTAAGCGAAAGCCACCTGACAGAACCCGCTGCCGGTCTTCGGCCATCAGTCTTAAACCTTGGCCGTTACCCCGGGTCGTCACGTTAAATGGCTGACCTCCCAGCACCTGAAGGTCCAGCGATTCAACTTTAATTTGTTCCGCCTGTTCTAAGAGCCGAACATAGTCAAAACTTCCAGGGGCCTCCGGCGCCTTAAAACCACTTAATCGCCAGCCACCTCCGGATACGGATCGTAGTTCGCCGACTAGACCAATCAAAGCCAAGTCACGCAGCACCGGCCCGCCTAAAAGTAAGCTTTTAAGCGTATTCAGTCGCACAGAAACTTCTTGGATATGCAATTGATCGCGTTCATAGAGACCCAGCTTGAGGTCCCGGATCGTCACCTGGGGGTCAAGATAAATCAGGTCAGCGGACAGAGTGCCCAGTGACACTGACGTGCCCAGGCGCTGGGACATCGCCGCTTCAAGCTCATCTTGATAGAAAGGCAAACCTGCAATCAGACCTCTAAATAAGCTCAAACAGAGTGCCGAGAAAATCACAAAACCGATGAGGGCAACCCGCAACCACAAGAGACCGTAGAACTTAGGCAAAGGATTCATCCCGGGAAACGCCACCCATCCTATGATCATCGACTCGCAGCTCGCAAATACCCGGATCGGATACCGCTTGAATATTGAAAACCCCGTTCGATGCTTCGATTAACGAGACAAAATCTGAGTTTGCGAACAAGGCACTCAAGACCTGAGCGCCTGCTCGAATGTCGATTTTAGCAGATGGGCTAGAACGCATCGTGTGACTCACCAGGGCTGCAACTTCACCCGCCCTACAGTGTGCCGAATACAGTGTTGAGCCTTTTGCTGACCACGCTATGCCGATCGCCCCCATTTGTTTGCGCAGACTCAATTTGCTCTGGGTTCTAGAAATCTGAACAACGCCAAATTCTGAAAACTCCGAAACTCGACACAGCATCTGCAGGTTCTGACAAGCATCCAACAATCGATTCCTAACTTGGCGCTGATGGTCGGGATCAACCATATCGATAAAATCAATGGCAATAATTCCAGCGAGGTTTCGAAGCTTTAACTGGCGAGGGAGCTGCCGTGCGGCCTCAAGGTTCGTCCTCAGTGCAGTGGCGGTTAGCTCGGGTCCGGCAACATCAGACCCCGAGTTAACATCAATCGTCGACATTGCTTCGGTTTCTTCAATGATTAAATACCCTCCCGCCGGAAGCTCCACGCGAGCGCCCAATAATTCATCCAAGCGATGGACCAACTGCTGTCGAAATTTCAGCTTGGCTGATTCGTCCACCCGTTTTACTGCGCCCATCCGCTCGGGCATCATCACAGCCAGATAGTCTCTGATTTGCGCCACGACTCCATCATCATCCGCCACGATTTCTGAAAGATCCCTTGATAGCCAACGCTGAATCCAGTCGAGCGGGCTAAATAGTCCCTGATGTAAGCAGCGCACCACATTAGGTAGCGTCAGCGCAGAGCGCACGATCTGCCACTGGGCCATCACACGCTCAATATCAGCCATCAACAGCTCAGGGGCAACGTTGCACGACAACGTTCGAAACATAAGCCCCCCAATGGACGCTTCCATTGGTTCTCTTCCCAAGGGCTCTTGCTCGAAGCTATCTTGATTTAACGTGTCTCGATTTGAAGCGTCTCGATTTGAAGTTTTTAGAACTAAAGCCCTTCGCTTCAGGGCGGCTTGTCCCAACTGCTCAAGTCGGCTGCGTTCTCCTGGGTCCACGATTTTTTTTGAGACGGCGACGCCCTTTCTGTCCGGGTAAAAAACAGCATAAAGCGACGGGAAAGAAAGCTGCTGGGTCAATCGAGCGCCCTTATCCCCGCTCTCGGGCCGAACAACCTGGACAGCCAACCACGTACCTGTTTTCAAATTTGGGCGCAACTGCTGCGAAGTGATATTTCTTGTCTGGAGGCGACTTTCAAAGCTCATCGACCGATCATCGCCGATCGGAAGAAACCCATTTCGATCTCGGCCAAAATCGATGAAGGCCCCGTCAATACCATTGACCACTCGCTGGACCTGCCCCAGATAAATGTCGCCCACGTCATTGACCCCGCCGTCAGGCTCGACCAACAACTCAGACAGCCCCGAAGGCGAAAAAGCCGCGCCTACAAGCAGATCACCAAGGCGACTGACATGGATCTTAGAAATCACTCGAACGCTCTCCAAAGCCGGCGATAAGATTGATCATCCCTTAACTCAACGTTGATTGCGTTGGGTTTCTACAAAACCTTTATACCGTTGGCCACAAGCAGCTGTGCGGTCTCAAAAATAGGAAGTCCCATAACATTACTGTAGCTTCCCGTTAGCTCCGCAACAAAGACACCACCCAGACCTTGGATACCGTAGCCCCCGGCTTTGTCCTTGGGTTCGCCTAAATCCCAATAACGCGCAGCCTCACCTCGATCGATTTCCCTAAAACGGACGCTTGTCTTTACAACGCACTGACTGCGCGCCTCGCCTCTGACCACCACAACCCCAGTCAGTACCCGATGGGATCGGCCAGACAGGCGCTGCAGCATGCTGATGCCAGCTGCTCGATCACTGGGCTTACCCAAAATCGCCCCATCAAGTTCCACGATTGTATCAGCCGCCAAAACAATGGTTTGAGGGCTCGCCTCGCACACCCTGGCCTTCTCAAAAGCCATTCGCTCAACAAACTTATCCGCCGATTCACCAGAGAATGCGACTTCATCGATGTCTGAAGATCGCACTACAAATTGGAGTCCAATTTGCTTTAAGAGTTCCGCTCTTCTGGGCGATTTAGAAGCTAGGATCAGGTTCGCTTCTGCCATAAGTGCCTTCTTCATTCGGATAAAATTAAGCAACCGCTATCTTGACGAATTCGCTATAAATACCTACGCCTGCAGAGTCGAAGCAGTAGGAAGACCCAAGGCCACATTAAACCACTGGACAAAGGTTTCAGAAACATTAGAAGACTCAACTGACGTTCTAGAATAACGGTTAACGCGGCATATTGTATCAACACCACAATGAGCAAACCGACGGTAACCAGTGTTGCTTGTTGCCAGATCTCGAGCATGCGAACCTGTTGATAGGTGCTGGCAGCCAACGCGGCCAAAATAACGTACCCAAGGCTGTGATAGCCAAACGCTGAGCTGAGCACAAGATCAGTAACCAACCCTAAGCAAAAGGCAGCCAAGATCCCAAAGCGCTCGGGCACCGCAATCGCCCAATAAATCAAAGCGAGGCCAACCCAGTCCGGTCTTAGAAAATTGAGTGCTTCCGGCGAGCCCGCAGGTAGGGGCACCAGCGCAAGCACCAGCGCAAGCAGTAGCGTTAAACCAATAACCCAAGGTCCTCGCAGTAAGGGTTCAGCCATCAGCCGCGAGCCTATCTAACTCAACCCCTTCCCCGAGCGAGCGCTGGTCAAACACCAGCAAAACATGATCAAGGGTTTGTAATCGAGACGTGGGTTCGACGAGGACTTGCGCGAAGGCCGCCCCTGGCGCGAGGTTGTAGCTTTGAATCAAGCCAACCGGATAACCACTCGGGAAGCGCTGTCCCAGACCAGACGTCACTAGTAAATCGCCCACTTTGAGATCAAGTGAGGCAGAGACGTGACGAAGCGACAGCACATCTCTGTGCCCTCGGCCCTCAACAATTAATTGCGCAGCGGTTCTCACCGCCAAAACTGGAACCGCATGATTTTGATCCGTGACCAGAAGCACTTTGCTTAACTTGGAGGACGTCTCAACGACCTGACCCACGAGGCCAGCCGCATCGATCACTGGCTGCCCAACAAAAACCCCATCATCTCGCCCCTTATCCAGTGTGATGTAATGGGTCGAAGGATCCGGACTCAATCCTTTGATTTCAGCAATTAAGACCGACTCACTCATTCTGCTGGCAGAACCTAAGAGAGACCTGAGGCGCGCATTTTCTGCCTCCAGCGCGGACATCTTCAGTTGACTGGTTTGAAGCACTCGTACTTGGCGAGCCAATTCAGTCAGAGTTGCTTGTTGATGGTCGCGAGTCTCAAAAAAATCAGAGGCGCCAGCAATCAGCTGCGCTGGCAGCGCAGAGAGCCATAAGATTGGCTCTAGAATAAGTCCAGTGCCCTGCCGAACAGGATTGAGCGCTTCTCCTTTGCCGTCGATGACAAACAACAACAGCGACACGATAAATAGAACGACCGCCTGATTTCTCGGATTTGTACGTTCCAAAAACAGTTGTTTCATGAGCTTTCAGCGCCTCTCTGGCAAAGGCAGGGTTCCAGATCAACTTTCGTAGGGAGAATTGCCTAAATTGACAAAAGATCGCTCACCCCAAGATTGTCCATAATTTCGAGTGCTCGACCCCCACCCCGCGCAACACAGGTAAGCGGATCTTCCGCAACGATCACTGGCAACCCAGTTTCGCTGGACAGCAGGCGATCCAGCTCCCGAAGTAAGGACCCTCCGCCCGTTAAGACTAGACCCGATTCTGCAATATCCGATGCGAGCTCCGGGGGTGTTTGTTCAAGCGCCGTTTTAACCGCTTGAACAATCAGATGCAAAGGCTCTTGCAGCGCTTCAAGGATCTCGTTGCTGTTGAGCGTAAATCCTCGCGGTATCCCTTCTGCGAGATTTCGGCCACGGACATCAATCTCACGCACCACATCACTTGGAAACGCGGTTCCAATTTCCTGTTTAATCCGTTCGGCGGTTGCATCACCAACCAAACTGCCTTGAGTACGACGAACATAAGCTGTGATCGCATCATCAAACCGATCCCCCCCCACTCGAACAGACTGAGAGTACACAACACCGTTTAGGGAAATGACGGCAATCTCAGTGGTGCCACCACCGATATCAACAACCATGGTTCCAACCGCCTCATGAACCGGGAGACCCGCGCCAATGGCTGCGGCCATCGGCTCTTCGATTAAGCGCACATCTCGAGCACCGGCGCTGATAACCGACTCTCGGATCGCGCGACGCTCGACTTCTGTTGCCTGACAGGGGACGCAAACTAGAACCCGTGGGCTTGGACGAATAAAACTGTTCTCGTGAACTTTCTTGATAAAGTGCTGGAGCATCTTTTCTGTCACTTGAAAATCTGCAATAACACCATCTTTAAGCGGTCGAATCGCAGTGATATTGCCCGGTGTTCGACCCAGCATGCGCTTGGCATCAATACCCACCGCCGCGACAGACTTTTGATTATCGTGTTGACGGATAGCTACGACTGAGGGCTCATCCAACACTATCCCTCGCTCTCGCACGTAGATCAGGGTATTGGCAGTTCCCAAATCGATCGACAAATCATTTGAAAACATTCCAAGAATCTTTTTGAACATCTATTCACCCACCTTGGGAAAGGCCACAATGCCTATTCTGGCGCGTTGGCGTAGTTATTGAGGTCTATCTTAACAAGCACTTAACCTCATTAACGCCACATCAAACGCCGCTTCATCAGACGCCGCTTCATCAGACAACGTCTACCGCACTTTTTGCAATCTATTTTTAAAGCCAAAGTACTTTAGCATCTGGGATTCCCAAGAGACAACAAAATCTACGAGTAACACACTGTTCTTCATCAATTTTTTACACAATTTCTCAAGATTTCATTGCCAATTTCTCTTTCAGAGAGGATCCCGCATTGCACAACCCCATGGAAAGATTTAGCATTTGCCGGAAATTTCTGAGCTCTGACACCGTGACCGAACTTGTCGACGAACAACTACTCAAAGACTTAGCGATCCTCGCTCAACTGCCTTTTGAGCCAGAGCAGGTTTCCTCAACACTTTCGGCGATCAATGAAGTGCTCGAGCTTGTTGCTCGGCTGGAAGATGCCGAAACAGCCAGTGTATTGCCCCTAGCGCATCCCCTAGAGCGCCAGCAAATACTTCGAGAAGATGCGGTCACTGAAAACATCGATCGCAATCAACTGAGCCAAAATGCACCATCATTCGAAGACGGATTGTATTTCGTACCTAAGGTGATCGAGTGACGCACCCTTTTTCAACCCTCACCCAGCTTCAAACTCAACTCAGAGAACGATCAATTTCGGCAACGGAGCTCACCCAGTTTTATCTAGATCGCATTGCTCAGCTCAATCCAATGCTCAATTGTTATATCACTTTCGATAACGAACGTGCCCTAGACCAGGCAAAGGCCGCTGATCAGCAACTGGCTCAGGGCTCTGCACCGCCTTTGACGGGCATCCCGATATCCCAAAAAGACATTTTTTGCATCGAAGACCAGATCACCACTGCCGGATCAAAAATGTTGGCAAACTTCAGGCCACCCTACACAGCGACCAGCGCCAGTCAACTCGAGCAAGCAGGGGCCATTACCCTCGGAAAAACCAATATGGATGAGTTCGCTATGGGCTCGTCGAATGAAACGAGCTACTACGGGCCTGCCAAGAATCCTTGGGATCTCCTTAGAATACCCGGTGGATCCTCAGGCGGATCTGCGGCCGCTGTGGCTGCAGGTCTATGCGCTGCGAGCACGGGCACAGATACGGGCGGTAGCATCCGGCAGCCCGCCGCCATGTGCGGCTTAACTGGTTTAAAGCCGACCTACGGCCGCATTTCCCGCTGGGGAATGATCGCTTTTGCGTCTAGCCTCGATCAAGCTGGCCCGATGACTCACACCGCCGAGGACGCAGCCTTAATGCTTGAGCACATGGCTGGCTACGACCCCAAAGATGCAACATCACTTGATGAGCCAGTCCCTGAATATTCCCAAAACCTCAATCAGCCGATGGCAGGCCTGAGAATTGGTGTTTGCCGGCAATTCTTCAGCGAGGGCCTTGAGGGGGCTGTAGAACAATCAATTCGAGAGGCCCTCAAAACGTTTGAGCACCTTGGCGCAACGCTGATCGATATCGACCTACCCCACACACCGCTGAGTGTCAGCGCCTACTATGTCATCGCGCCCGCAGAATGCTCTGCCAATCTGTCACGATTTGACGGAATTCGGTTCGGCCATCGTTGCGACGACCCGACAGACCTTCAAGACCTCTATCAACGCTCCCGGGGCGAAGGTTTTGGTAACGAGGTCAAAAAACGCATCTTGGTCGGTACCTTTGCGCTCAGTGCAGGCTATTACGATGCATTTTATCGTAAAGCCCAGCAGGTCAGGCGTCTCATCAAAAATGATTTTGTTGAAGCCTTTGATCACGTCGACCTGATCGTTGGACCCACCGCACCCACTCCAGCCTTTCAATTGGGTGAAAAGTTACACAACCCCGTTGACATGTATTTACAGGACATCTTTACAATATCGGCCAATCTGGCTGGCTTGCCTGCGATGAGCATTCCAGCAGGGCAGGTTAGAGGGCTTCCTGTAGGGCTACAACTCATTGGCAATTATTTGCAAGAAGGGACATTGCTCCGAGCCGGCCATCAATTTCAGCAAGCAACGGACTGGCACCAATTAGCGCCAGAGATTGAATGATGACGATCCCAGCGGACTGGCAAGTCGACATTGGGCTGGAGATTCACGCTCAGTTAAAAACGGCCTCGAAAATATTTTCGGGGGCAAGCACCCAATTTGGCCAGCCACCCAACAGTCAAGCCAGCGTTATTGATCTCGGCATGCCGGGTGTTCTGCCTGCAGTTAACGGCGCCGTCTTTAAAAAAGCTGTCCAGTTTGGCCTGGGGGTCGGAGGTCAGATCAACAGAGAATCACGGTTTGATCGAAAAAATTATTTTTATCCCGATCTCCCTAAGGGCTACCAGATCACGCAAATGGACCAGCCCATTGTTATCGGCGGTTCAGTGACCATTGCATTACCCGACGGGTCAACCAAACCGATCGCTCTGACCCGAGCGCATCTTGAAGAAGACGCTGGAAAGTCTATCCACGATTGGAAACCAAACCATACCGGTGTCGATCTAAACCGTGCCGGCACCCCTTTGCTTGAAATTGTCTCAGAGCCACAGCTAAAGAGCCCTGAAGAAGCCGTCGCCTACGCCCGGGTTATTCATCAATTGCTCACCTATCTTGAGATCTGCGATGGCAATATGGCGGAGGGATCTTTACGATTTGATGCAAACATCTCCGTCAGAAAAATCAACGATGCCAAACTCGGTGTTCGATCAGAAATAAAAAACCTAAATTCCTTTCGCTTTCTTGATCAAGCCATCAATTTTGAGATTTCGCGACAGGTGGAGATGCTGACTGCGGGTCAGCCTCTTTCCCAAGACACTCGCCTATTTGATCCCGAAAAGCTCGAAACACGACCCATGCGCAGTAAAGAAACTGCGACGGACTACCGCTATTTCCCAGAACCCGATTTACTGCCCGTCGTCCTCTCGGAGCACTATATCGATGAGATCAAGAGGAACCTACCAGAATTACCCCAAGCTCGAACAAATCGCTACCATTCCACCCTCGCACTGCCTTTGGCGGATGCTCAACGTTTAGCACAGGATCGTCGTCTCGCTGACTTTTTCGACGAAACTGTCGCAAAGACTCAAAACCCAAAAGTCACCGCCAATTGGATTAAGGGCGACCTGCTCGCAAGATTAAATGAGGCAGCACTCACAATTGCCGATAGTCCTGTCAGTTCTGACCAGTTGGCCGAACTGATCACGATGGTTGATCAGGATACAATCTCTGGGAAAATTGCGAAGGATGTCTTTGGGGCCTTGTGGGAGGGCAAAACCACTTCTGCAGCGGCCTATGTTCGTGATCACCAGCTCGAGCAAGTCAGCGATCTCAGTGCATTGGAACCCATCATTGAGTCGCTTCTCACAGACCACCCCAAGCAAGCGGATGATCTCAAAGCTGGCAAAGACAAGCTCATGGGTTTTTTCGTTGGTAAGGTCATGCAGGCGACCCAAGGCACAGCAAATCCGAAACAAGTCAACGACCTAATCCGCGCCAAAATCGATCGGTCCTGAGTGGCCCTCAGACCCAGCGACCCCGGTTTTGAAGTCCCTCGAGGCACAGACTGCGCCAACATTTGCTTTTACAGCGCGTTCGCTTTTTCCGTAAACAGATTCAAAAATGTCCCAATGCGCTCGGCATTCACTCCCAAATCACTCTGCCCGACCCGTGATACAGAGCGCAGATCAATAATCGCTTGATCGCCTTCAGCGCGCACCCGAACGACGAGATCATCTTTAAAGCCGAACCAGAACGTCGTTGCTGTCGCCTCTAAACGTCCCTGTGCAGGATTCACGTCAACCAGCTCAAGATCCATCTCTGTAAGAACCTGCTCCGCAACTGAAGCTGCAGCAGCAACCGTCATGGGGGTGATCAATGTATCTACCTCCGGGTAAAACTCGGCTTGTAGCGCCGCCATGTCCTCCGGCGTTCGTTCAGCATCGCCGTATTCAAGGTCATTCATTGCATGCGCGCGCCGTTCAACAATCTCCAAAAAAGTCGGCGGATCCATAGGGTTAGTCGTAATATCGTGGATGGGGGGTACGCTCCCGCCCTTTTGCAGCTGGGGCAACATAACGATGACTGGGACGAGCGCCATCACCGACGCAATAACCAATGCTCCCTTATCAATGGATCGCTTTTTGACCCAAGCGATTAACACGAGTACCACGATGGCCAACAAAGCCAACAAACTGCCGACAAATGCCATGGTGACCCCGCCAAGCGCGGTCATTAATTCCAGCACCCCAAACTGATACCCTAAGGGGCTCAGCAACAAAATAATCAGTTGACTGATCATGAAGACCAATATCACTTTTGAGCTTGTATTCACGTGATTTCCTCGTTATTTCTAGTGTTTTTTGAGCACGGATTTGCCGCACCATCCTTCAGACCTGGCTTTCTCCGTCACTGGGCTTTTCGCCTTAAAGCAGCGGCTTTTAACCTTTTAAAATTGCCTTCGACTGGCTTGTCCGAACCCCACTCAAAGCCTTCGGAAGGACTGGCTCGATCGACTCAGTGTTTTACAAACGCCCTTTGAGCGAAAGTGGCGACGGGAACCAACCTTGGTATTGATCCCATCCAGCAATCCGATAGCCCTTCGAACAAGCCACCTCTATCATTGTCAGCGCCCTCATTGTGGCGCTGAGGGCTGTCACTGATTTACCAGATTTCTGCAGCGGCTCGCCCATCATTTCTCGAAATCTCTGCCCTGCCCCCAAATCTTTAATCAGAGTGTCAGAAGCCAGGCACTTTAACATGCCAAGGTTCAAAGCGAACCCCGGATCGGTTCTGATCGGGATAGCGCAACCTCACATAGTTCAAACGCCGCATTTTTTGATACACCGCGGATCGAGTAAACGCCATCGAGAAGTTTTCGCTCCCCAAAAGCCTTGAACCCACATCAAAGTCGCCCGACCAATGATAAGAATACCCTGGCGGAGCAAGGCTACGTGAAGCCATGGAAACGTTACCCTGGCATTCGATCAATTTTGCTAGAAAAAGGTAGCTTTGCTTCGGAAGGCCGCGCGCACCCGAGGTCAAAATAAGGTCAGACCCAATATCGGAACGAAGCCGGTCGAACAAGGGTTTTGCATGACGCTTGAACAAGTATTGTCCAAACCGAGCCTCAAAAAACAAATCACTGGACCGCAAATTATCCAAAAAGTCCTTCGCCATCTTTTCACCTCGAAAGCCGTAGCGCTCTGGATTTTCGAAAAAGATCCACTGAAGCAAATTCATTTCGATCAAGTTAAATCGACCGATTGAAGGCGTTTTTAAAGCAGCTTTTAGGAGTTGTTCAAAGCCCAATATATTAAAGAAACCATGGCCGAAGTGCCGCTGTATCCGAGTTAACCGATCAAATGTACTCGCCAAAGCGCG
>MDTB01175731.1_pt1 | contig 23364 bp, 25 predicted proteins | sample 811161 | NCBI WGS metagenome assembly MDTB01 (sample SAMN05326650, study PRJNA326480) | marine metagenome | isolation source: seawater | place: Mediterranean Sea | collected 2009
AAAAAAGGAGCAATTTCTTGTGGCAAAAAGAGATTATTATGAAATCTTAGGTGTATCTAAATCCGCTTCAAAGGATGAAATAAAAAAAGCTTACCGTAAATTAGCATTAAAATACCACCCAGATAAAAATAAAGGCGATAAAACATCAGAAGAAAAATTTAAAGAAGCAAGTGAAGCTTATCATGTATTATCGGATGATAAGAGAAAAACAAACTATGATCAGTTTGGTCACGCAGCATTTGAGGGCGGGGGGAGTCAAGGGTTTGGTAATTTTGATTTTGGATCCTCATTCTCAGATATTTTTGAAGATTTTTTTGGTGATGACGTATTCGGAGGTGGAAGAAGATCTGGAAGAAGAGCTTCTAATAGGGGTAGTGATTTAAGGTATGATATATCCATAAGTATGGAGGAGGCATATTCAGGCTTAAATAAAAAAGTTAATTATACTACGTATAAAAAGTGCTCTAGATGTACTGGATTAGGTTCAGAGCCAGGTTCAAAACCAATCACTTGCAAATATTGTAGTGGAAGGGGAAAAGTAAGATCAAATCAAGGATTTTTTACAATTCAGCAAACTTGCCCGGAATGCAGCGGGTCTGGTGAGAATATAAACAATCCCTGTAAGCAGTGTGGTGGTAATGGAAAAACACAGAGTAAGGAGAGTGTTTCTGTAAAAATTCCTAAGGGTGTTGATGATGGAACCAGAATTAGAGTTTCAGGTAAAGGAGAAGCAGGAAGTAAAGGAGGAACAACTGGAGATTTATACTTATTTATCTCTATAAATAATCACAGTATTTTTCAAAGATCAGATGAGCATTTATATTTTGAATTACCTATCACATTTGCTGATGCAGCATTAGGCTCATCCGTTGAAGTACCCTCTATAGACGGTGGAAAAGCTAAAATTAAAATTCCTCCCGGAACACAACATGGAAAACAATTAAGGCTTAAGGGAAAAGGTATGCCAATCCTTAGAGGAAGTGGTTATGGCGACTTATATATCAAAATTGTTACAGAGGTTCCATCAAACTTAAATTTAAAACAAAAAGAGCTTTTAGAAGAATTTAGAAAAATAGAGGCTCAAAAATCAAGTCCTATCATTAAAAGTTTTTTTGAGAAAGCAAAAAAATTTTGGAAAAGTTCCTAATTATTTATGGCTATGCAAGAGATTATGTCTGCTATTTTTCTATTAGCAGTGTTGTTTTTAATTCTTCCTTCATTTTTAAATACCAACAACAAATTTAAACAATTCATCCAAAATATTTCTATTTGGGCTATAATTGTCCTTATTATTGTTGTAATTATAAATCTAATTATAAAATGAAAAGAATCAATTTAGCTATAACAGGTTGTTTAGGAAGAATGGGACAACAGCTCATAAAATCTTCAAAAAAAAACAAAGATTTTAAAATTATTTCACTAACAGAAAATAGAATTATCAATAGAAAAATTTCTGGTATAAAGCTAGAACTGAATAATATCAATGCATTTAAAAAAGCTCATGTAATAATAGATTTCACTATTCCAAAATGTACTTTGCAAGTTTTGAAGATAGCCGTAATTTTAAAAAAAAGAGTAGTCATTGGGACAACTGGCTTTTCAAAAAAAGAGGAGGATTTAATAAAAAAATACTCAAAAAAAATACCAATTCTTAAAGCTGGAAATATGAGTTTGGGTGTTAATCTTTTAATGTATTTAACTGAAATAGCTTCTAAATCTTTGAGTAATAACTTTCTTGCTAAAGTTTATGAGGTACACCACAAACATAAAAAAGATCATCCATCAGGAACAGCTTTAATGTTAGGTAAAGGTATAGCTGACGGAAAAAATAAAAACTTTTATAATTTGATAGGAAAAAAATATCTTAATAAAAAAAAAATTCCTTATGGAAAAAAAATAAATTTTAATTCCATTCGTGAAGGAAACGTAATAGGAGAGCATGAGGTGAAATTTTCTAGTGGTAAAGAAATAGTAACTTTAAACCATGAGTCTTTTGATAGAGCCTTGTATTCTGAGGGTGCATTAACGGCATCCAAATGGATAATGAAAAAAAAACCAGGTCTTTATTCCATGAGAGATCTTTTAAATTTTAAGTGAACAGTAAAGAGAAATCTAAAGTTATTCAAAGAATATTGAATAATATTTATCCTAAAGTTACTGTGCCTTTAAGTTATAGAAACACATTTACTCTACTTGTTTCAGTTTTGCTTTCTGCACAATGTACTGATGTAAATGTTAATAACGTGACCAAGAGTATTTATCCAAAATATAACCAACCCAAACATTTCGTGAAACTAGGAAGAAAAAAAATAGAACGACTAATTAAAAAAATTGGAATTTTTAGGGTTAAAGCTAAAAGTATTTATTATCTGTCAAAGACTTTAATTGAAAAATATGATGGTAAGGTGCCTCATACTTACACAGAACTTGAACAATTACCTGGGGTTGGTCATAAAACTGCAAGTGTTGTTATGTCTCAAGGATTTGGATATCCAGCGTTTCCCGTAGATACTCATATTCATCGTTTGGCACAAAGATGGGGATTAACCAATGGTAAGAATGTTATGCAGACTGAAAAAGATCTAAAAGCTATATTTCCCAAAAAAAATTGGAACAAGCTTCATCTTCAAATTATTTGGTATGGTAGAGAATATTGTAAAGCTAGAGATTGTTTTGGTTTAACTTGCAAAATTTGTAAAAGCTGTTACCCAAATAGGAAAAGAAAATTAATTTCAAAGAAAGCTTAATATGAAAATTCTAGGTATTGGAAATGCAATTGTTGATGTTATATGTAAAATAAACGATAATTTCCTAATTGATAATGGTCTTACAAAAAGTACTATGAAGCTGGTAGATGAAGTTGAATTTAAAAAACTTCTTGGTAATTTAAAAATTGAAAAAACTATTTCTGGAGGCTCTGTTGCAAATTCTATTGTAGGTCTTTCTCAATTAGGAAATTGTGTCGGTTTTATTGGAAAAGTCAATAATGATGATCTAGGAAAAAAGTACTTAGAGGGTCTAAATAAAGAAAAAGTAAAATTTCATTGTAATATTAAATCTGAGAGGATACCAACAGGTACCTGTTTAATCTTAATTACTCCTGACTCAGAGAGAACTATGTGTACTTTTCTCGGTACTGCTGGAAACATAAGTGAAGAAGATATAGATGAAAAATTAGTAAAACAAAGTGAAATCACTTTTCTTGAAGGTTATTTATGGGATAAAGGAAATCCACAAAAAGCTTTTAATAAGGCTATTCTTCACTCATTACAATCTGCAATGTCGCTTTCAGATTTATTTTGCGTTGAAAGACATAAGGAATATTTTTTAGATTTAGTTCAAAATAAATTAAACATTACATTTGCTAACGAACAAGAAATTACAGCTTTAATTGGGGCTAGAAATTTTAGTGATGTTGTTGAATTTGCTAAAAATACTAAAAATTTGATAGTTATAACGCGAGGCGAAAAAGGAGCTATGGTAATTAAAAATGATAAGGTTGAGGAAAATAAAGCAAATAAAAATTTAAAAATAAAAGATCTAACAGGAGCTGGAGATTTATTTGCTGCTGGATTTTTACACGGGTATGTAAACAAATTCTCTTTAAAAGAAAGCTTAGATAAGGGAACAGAATTATCGTCTAAGATCATACAACAAGTAGGAGCAAGATTATAATTTTTCTTTTCTTTTTCTTGTGTAGCTTCCTTTCCCTTTCTTGGGCTTAACAACTCTCACTCTATATTTAGAGGTCATTAGTTCTTTTGCAAACTTATTTCTTTTTTTCAAATTGTGTAACCTTTTTTTTCACTTTTAATAAAATTGTCATCATTAAATACTTCTTTAATTTTTTTTCTCAATCTATAAATATGTGTTTCAACAGTATGGGTATCGGCGTCTTCTGAATATTTCCAGATAAATGAGAGAATTTCTTTTTTTTTAATAAAACTTCTTTTATTTAGTAGTTCAATTAGCTCGATTTCTTTTTCAGTTAATTCCATAATTTTCCCATTTTTAATGAGTTTCCTTGAGTTTTTATCTAGTGTGTAATCTGATATTTTTAAAGAGGAATTAAATTTGAATTTTCTTTTGATAATATTTTCTTTTACCGCTTGGTTAATTTGTTGAATTGTTGCAGGTAATTCTAATTTCTCTATACCGCTTTGAAATTTGTAATTTTTTGTATTATAAAAAATTATTTTGTTAATACTATCATTTTTTAATACTTTTTGAATTTCTTTATTTTTTAGTGAGTCATCATAGATAATAATGCCTTGATATTTATGTAAATTATTTACAAGAGAATAATCCTCTAATACTTCTATATTAAATTCTAAATGACGTCTAATTTCAATTAAAGAGTTATTAAATTCTTTATTTCCTAATACTAAGATGATATTTTTTTTATCTATCATGAATATTATTTTAAAAAAAAAAAAATTATATTTTAAAGACTATAGTGTAAAATGTGCAATTGGTAAAAGAGGAATTACAAGTAAAAAAAAGGAAGGGGATAAATGCACACCTAGGGGAAAATTCAAGTTAAAATATATTTTTTTCAGAAAAGATAGAGTTAATAATATAAAGTCAAAGTTAAATTTGCATCCAATTAGAAAAAATTATGGCTGGTGTGATGATTTTCGTTCTAAACATTACAATAAATTTATTAAACTCCCACATAAATATAATGCTGAAAAATTATATAGACAGGATAATAGTTACGATATTATTGTAGTTCTCGATTACAATTTAAAACCAATTATAAAAAAAAAAGGAAGTGCAATTTTTTTGCATATTGCCAAAAGAAATTATACACCGACACTTGGTTGCGTTGCCATATCAAAAAAAGATTTAAAAAGATTAATTTCTACCATATCAAATAAATCATTCTTAAAAATTATTTAGTTTCTGTTACCGAATATTGCGCTTCCAATTCTGATAAATGTGCTATTATACTTTAAAGCTTGTTTATAATCATTTGACATTCCAATGCTTAACTGGGTTAGACCTAGTTCATTATTAAGATCTGATATTTGTTCAAAATATTTATCAGGTTGGTTATCATTTGGAGGTATTGCCATCAAACCTACTATTGATAATGAAGTTTTTTGGACACAGAAATTGTAAAAATTTTTTAAATTATTTATCTCAATGCCGCCTTTTTGAGACTCTGATCCTAAATTCACTTGAATAAAATATTTTAATTTTTTGTTTATTTGCTTCTCCCTTTTTTCTAATTCTTTTGCAAGTTTTTCACTATCAAGAGAATGTATATAATTAAATATCTCTACAGCTTTTTTGGCTTTATTTGACTGAAGCCTTCCCACCATGTGAAGATTAAGATCGGGTTTTGCTTTAATTAATTGCCCCCATTTTTGTTCCGCTTCTTGTACTTTATTCTCACCGAAATGATCATGTCCATAATCTACAAGTGGTTTTACATGATCTAACGGGAAAGTTTTACTTATAGCAATAATTTGCGTCTTTTTTGACGTGGAATTTTTTTCTATTTCTTGTTTAATTTTATCAAAACTGTTTAATATGCTCATATGTTCATAGCCAAAAAAAAATATTATTTCATTATAGAAAATACCAAATATTTGGATTTAAATCTCATCAAAATAAGAAATAAATTCAATATTATCTACAGAAACATTGAAACAAAAGAAAAATTTCAAAATGTAGAAATATTCAGAAAAGAATGTAAAAAAAAGGGAATTAACTTTTATGTTTCAAATGACGCCAAATTGCTTGTAAAACTGAAGGCAGACGGCCTTTATATATCCGCATTTAATAAAAATTTAAAATTAAATTATTATAAAGAATTAGGGTACAAAATAATAGGGTCCGCTCACAACCAAAGGGAATTAAATATAAAAAGCAAACAAGGTTGTAATGAGATTATTTTTTCAAGAATATTTAAAACATCCTATAAAGAAAAAAAGGGATTTCTTGGTCTATATAAATTTAATATGATTTCTCTTAATTCCAAAATACCTATTGTACCTTTAGGAGGGATTAAAAAAACAAATATTCGAAAGATAGTAATGGTTAGATGCTCTGCCTTTGCGTGTTTATCAGCCCTAAAAAAAAAGCCGGCTAATATCATTAACCGGCTTTTTTAAATTTAATCTATTAAACGATTAGAATGCTAGAGACATAGCAACGATATTCTCGTTTACTTTGTCGCCATCTGTGTATGCAGCACCGTCTGTCTCTGAACTTGAAACAGCAAGTGTCATACCACCCATCGTGTAAGATACGTCAATAGTTTGGATATTCATAGTAACGTTAGACGGTGTCTTTACGTTTGCTACTGTATCAAAACCTTGTACTCTCTCTGAGTCTTCATCTGTAAATGAAATTGATAAGTTATCGTTTACAGCGAAACCTAATGAGTAACCTTCGTTTTCATAGTGCTTTGTGTGAGCAGCTGTATTACTTCTACCTGTTCTGATAGCTGGTTGAGATCTAGTTTGACCATAACCTACTGAGAACGCTCCCATAGTGTAATTTGCAGCTAATGAACCACCTTCAGCTTCTGCTTTAGAGTTTTTGTTACTCTCGTCGCTTATATCGTAATAAGAAGCAGAAATTGTTAAACCATCTACTGGTGTAGTTGTTAACGCGTATTGCGTCATTTGACCTAAAGAACCTGAAGCACCGTTAGTCGAGTGCGATGAAGCATTCGCGTCTGCATCAGCTTGTCCTGGTGTCATTCCAACTTTAAAAGTAGTTCCATATGGTAATATTCCACTTGGTAAGTGAAACTGTACGTTGTTGTACGAGCTGATATTTGCACCGTAGTTCATACTTGTTTTAGAAGCACCACCACCGTGTCCGTTATCAGATCCAATACCATATGCTGAGTTATCAAAAGCATATTTTGTTGATAGTCCACACTCAGATACACAAAGTTTGATAGTACCGTAGTCAGTACCTAATGTGATGTTAGCATCATCTTGTACTGTAGCACCGTCGATATCTTGCGCATATGACCATGTTATACCGTTATCTGTCTCACCAGAAGCTGATAGAGTAAACTCGTTTGCTATACCAAGTCCTCTTCCAAGTCCGTGTGTTCCAGTTGTTCCAGTGTTTCCTAATACTGTGTAAGTAGCTTTTGCACTACCTGATATTGACAACTCACCAGCTGAAGCTGATGTAATTATCATCACAGATGAAATTACTGAGAACAATAGTTTTGTTAATTTATTCATTGTTTCTCCTTTGTTAAAAACGTTAATTATAATTAACTCCGTATTTATCTACTTTTTGGATAATATTTGGTATTAAAAGATAGAGAATAGTTCATAATTTAAAGCAATGTTGCAAATATATCACACTCCAAAAAGTGTCTATTTTCCTATTTATTTTGATTTTATACAAACAATGCTATTAATTGTTGTATTATTCAAAAAAATGAGAAATTTAATCAAAATCGCGCTAATTTTTTTAATATTTTCAATTACTACTTCTTGCAAAGGTATTTATAAAAAAGTAGACGCAAAGACGACACCAATATCTGGCCCGGAAAGAGCCAAAAAAAACGTTAGAGAAGGAAGAGGAGTTTCTTTAAGTAAAGCATTTGGAAATAGTAAAACCAATTACGAATTTAGTACTTCAAATCCACTTTGGAGAGCAACTTTAGATATTCTTGATTTTATACCCTTGTCAACAGTTGACTACTCTGGAGGTGTTATTATTTCAGATTGGTACTCTGATGAATTAAACAAAAACCAAGCATTAAAAATCACCGTTCGATTTTTGTCTAATACTGTTCAATCTAATAGCGTTAAAGTAACAGTGCATAGAAAAAAATGTGGAGTGGATCAATCTTGCAAAATACAAATATTTAAATCTCGTATACAAGAGGAACTGGTAGCTTCCATACTTAGAGAAGCTACAATACTTGAAAAACAACAAAAAGAATAGTTAAAATATTTTTATGGAACGACTAAATTTTCAAGTAATTGAAAGAAAATGGCAGTCAGTTTTTGAAAGAGAAAAGCTGTACAACAAAGATAGTAAAAGTAAAAAGTTTTATTGCTTAGAAATGTTCCCATATCCTTCAGGAAAAATTCACATGGGTCATGTAAGAAACTATACCATTGGTGATGTTATAGCTAGATTTAAATTTTTAAACGGATTTAATGTTCTGCACCCCATGGGATGGGATGCTTTTGGTTTACCTGCAGAAAATGCTGCAAAAGAGAATAATTTACACCCAAAAAAATGGACAGAAAAAAATATTTCTGAAATGAAAAGGCAGCTTAAATTAATGGGATTATCAATTGATTGGGGTTTAGAAATATCAACTTGTGACGAAGAATATTATAAACACCAACAAGAAATATTTATAGATTTTTACAATAAAGGATTTGTAAAACGAAAAGAAAACTACGTGAACTGGGATCCAATAGAACAAACGGTTTTGGCAAATGAACAAGTCGTTAACGGAAAAGGCTGGAGATCAGGTGCAATCGTTGAAAGAAAAAAACTATCCCAATGGTTTTTTGATATCACAAGATTTTCAGATGAACTTTTAAAAGGTCTGGAAAATTTAAAAGATTGGCCAGACAAAGTGAAGACTATGCAGAAAAACTGGATAGGAAAATCTTTAGGTTGTGAGATTGATTTTAAAGTAGAAAAAAATGATTATAAAATAAGAGTTTTTACTACTCGTCCAGATACTATATTTGGGGCCTCTTTTTTAGCTGTTTCTGTTGATCATCCTATATGTAAAGAATTCCAAAATGATAAAAATTATTTAGATTTTAAAAAAAGTTGTTTAAAAGTTGGAACCACCGAGGAAGCTTTGGCCAATGCAGAAAAAATTGGTTTTGATACAAAATTATTTGCTAAACATCCTTTTATTAAAGATAAATTAATTCCTATTTATGCTGCAAATTTTATTTTAATGGATTATGGGACAGGCGCAATTTTTGGATGCCCTGCTCACGATCAAAGGGACTTTGACTTCGCTAAGAAATACAATTTAGACATAATTGAGGTGGTTTCGGATAATCCTAAGAACATAAAAAAATTAAAAGAGTCATACACAGGTGATGGTGTACTAACCAATTCAGAGTTTTTAAATGGTTTAACTGTTAAAAAAGCAAAAGATAAAATAATTAATGAAATTGAAAAAAAGAAGATTGGACAAAGAAAAGTTACTTTTAGATTAAAAGATTGGGGAGTATCAAGACAAAGATATTGGGGATGTCCAATACCAATGATACACTTACAAGATGGATCTATAGTCCCTGTAGATAAAAGCGAACTTCCAATTACGTTGCCAGTAGATGTAGATTTAAACAAAGGAGGTAACCCTCTAAACAATCATAAAACCTGGAAAAAAACTGTTCACAAAAAAACAGGAAAGCCAGCAATTAGGGAAACTGACACCTTAGATACTTTTGTCGATTCATCGTGGTATTTCATGAGATTTTGTTCTCCAAAAAACAAGGAAAAACCTTTTGATGTAAATCAAATTAATTATTGGATGCCTGTTGACCAATATATTGGCGGGATAGAACATGCTATTTTACATTTACTTTATTCAAGGTTCTTTATGCGCGCGTTAAAAAAAAATGACAAAAGTATATTATGTGATGAGCCTTTTAAGGGTTTGTTCACTCAAGGAATGGTTTGTCATGAAACTTACAAAGATGCTAATGGAAAATGGTTGAGTCCGGACGAAGTAGAAAAAAATAATGAAGGAAACTTTATAAAAATTTCTGATAAATCCAAAGTTATGGTTGGTCCGTCTGAGTCAATGTCGAAATCAAAAAAAAACGTAGTAGACCCTGAAAATATGATATCTTCGTACGGAGCTGATGCGGTTAGATGGTTTATCCTTTCAGATAGCCCTCCGGAAAAAGACGTACAATGGTCTAACCAAGGTGTAAGTGCGGCTTACAAATTTCTTCAGAAGATTTACAATCTTAATATCACAATTTTAAATAAAAAAGAAATTGGAAAAAAGGATGATGATAATTTTAATTTAAAAATAAATTCGTATATTTATAAAATAACTAAATTAATTAACAGCTTTAACCTAAATGTAGTTATTGCAAATATTTATGAAATTTATAATTTTTTTAATTTAAGTCTTAACAAAAATGTGAGTAATGATTGCTTAAAAAGAAATTTAACAAAAATAATGACGATACTAATTCCTTTTACACCACACCTAGCAAACGAGTGCCTTGAAAAATTAGAAGCAAAAAACGTTAAAAAATGGCCTGAAATAGACAAACAACTCATCAAAAATGAGAAAATAAAAATAGGCGTTCAATTTAATGGTAAAACGAGAGAGATTCTTGAGGTGGAAAAAGATATAACTGAAATTACTTTGAAGAATATTTGTAAAAATAATAAGAAGATTAAAAGTAGGTTCTCCGATAAAAAAATAAAGAAAACAATATTTGTAAAGAATAAAATAATAAATTTTATAATATGATGAAAGAATCTAAAATAATTATATTATTGTTATCAATAATATTCTTGCTAAATAATGGCTGTTCATATCAAAGAATTAATCTCCCAGGTCAAGAGACATTCTTTTTGGAAAATATAAATGTTGAAGGAGAAAGCAGACCAGCCTTTTTAATTAAAAGAAAAATAAATCGCTTTTCTGATCCTGGCAGCCAAAATAGGTTAAAAATTGATATATCATTAGATAAAAAGAGGGTAATTCAGGAAAAAAATATACAAAATAAAGTTACAAAATATAAAATTAGTCTAATTACAAACTTAAAAGTGACAAATCTTAGCAAAGGAAATACTATGAATAAAGTTTATAATAATCATCAAGTATATAACGTTGATTCTAAAAAATACTCATCAACAATCAATAATGCTAAAGAAGCTGAGAGCTCGCTTATAAATTTAACGGTTGATCAGATATTAGAAGGACTAAGATTTTATCTAAATTAAATATGATAATTAAAAGTTATTTAATAGAAAAGAACATAAATCAATTAAAACAATATAAATTTATTCTTATTTATGGGCCAAACGATGGCTTAAAAAAGACTTTAAAAAATAAGATTATTAGTAATTTCAAAGATACGGATATATTAAATTTATACCAAGAGGATTTAAATAAGAACCAAGATATACTTATTAACGAATGTAAGAATGATTCATTATTTTTAAGAAACAAAACAATTATAATGAATCAGTCAAATGATAAACTTTTAAGTAGTATTGAATATTTAAAAAAGACTAATCATAATAATATCATAGTTTTGCTTTCCGAGATATTAGATAAAAAATCAAAACTAAGATCTTTATTTGAAAAAGAAAAAAACTTTGCAACAATTCCTTGTTATGAGGACAGTGAAATTACCTTAAAAAGAATTGTATCAGATGATTTAAAAGAGTTTAAAAATTTAAACAATGAATCTATGAATATGATATTAAACTATTCTGGTTTAAACAGAAATTCTGTAAACTCAAATCTAGAGAAAATTAAAGTTTATTTTAGAAATAAAATTATTGAAAAAGAGAAACTTGAAACATTGCTTAATTCGGATAGAGATGAAACTTTTGATAAAATTAGAGATGCGGCATTGAATGGAGACAAAACCTATCTTAATGAATTAATAAATAACTTTAGTTTCACAAAAGATCAATCGTATTACTACCTAAACACAATTAATTTTAGATTAAATAAAATGTTAGAAATACTTAATAATAAAAAAAACTATATTAGTCTTGAGGAGACAATAAATAATATAAAACCTTCGATTTTTTGGAAAGATAAACCAATATTCAACAAAATGATCAATAAATGGGATAAACAAAGGATTCTAGAAGCACTAAAATATCTTCTAGAAACTGAAATTCAAATGAGAAAAAATACAAACCTCGACCAGTGCACAATTTTAAAGACTGCAATTATAAATATTTGCTCTAATTCTTGGAATTATTTTTTAACAAAGTAGATATTAAGTCTAGTTGATCAGAATTTTTGTATTCGATTGATACTTTTCCTGAATTATTCTTCTTGTTTCGGATTGATACTTTCAGTCCTAAAGATCTCTCTATTTCCCTCTGTACATCAAATACATTAGGATCTACTGTAAAGGATTGAGACCTTTTTTTTTTCAAATTTTCGATTGATCTAGCTGATAATTTCTTTGCTACAATTTCTTCAGCTATAGAAGAAGCGTTAGGCATGCCGATTAATGGTCTAGCTTGGCCAGCGGTTAGTTCTCCTTGTTCTATCATTGCTATTATATCTTTGGGTAAATTTAGTAATCTTAAAGTATTGCTAATGTGACTCCTACTTTTAGACATAAATTTAGCAATTTTGTCCTGATCATAATTAAATTCTTCATTTAATCTTTTATATCCCTTCGCCTCTTCTATAATATTTAAGTCTTCACGTTGGATATTTTCCACTATAGCAACCTCTAATGTTTCACTATCGTTTAGATCTAAAATAGTGATAGGTACCTCATGCAATCCAGCTTTTTGGGCAGCTAACCATCTTCTTTCTCCAGCTACAATTTCGAAAGGTTCGCCTGAGCTTGTATTTTTACGTACCGCAATAGGTTGGATAATTCCGTTCTTCTTTATAGATAAGGCTAATTCCTCTAGTTTACGTTCATCAAAAATTGTCCTTGGTTGATATTTGTTTCTAGCTAATTCTCCTATAAGAGCTTTTTGTAGATTTCCGCTCAATTCGCTAGGTTTTTCAGCATTTTTTTGGTCACCAAACAAAGCTGAAAGTCCCTTCCCTAGTCCTTTAGTTTTTTTTGCATTCATGCGGCACTACCTATTTTGCTAGTTTGATTCATGAACTCTTCTGCAAATTTAATGTATGCTTTGCTTCCACTGCATGACTTATCATAAACTACGCACGGTTCACCGTGCGACGGGGCTTCAGATAATCTGACATTTCTAGGTATCACAGAGTTATAAACCTTTTCTTTAAAATAGTTTCTTGCTTCTTTATCAACTTGAGTTGATAATTTATTTCTCTTATCAAACATTGTTAATAAAATTCCTCTAATACTTAGAGTAGGATTTAGATTTACTTTAATCCTGTCAATTGTTTTAACTAATTGAGTTATTCCTTCCAAGGCAAAAAATTCTGTTTGAAGGGGTACTAATATTTCATTTGCAGAAACTAATGCCATGATTGTTAATAGGCTAAGTGAAGGTGGGCAATCTATGAAAATATTATCATATTGATTTATAATGTTTGGATTATTGCTGAATATTTCCTTTAATATGAACGCTCTATTTTCATTGTTTGCGGTTTCAACTTCAAGACCTGAAAGATTTACATTTGATCCGAACACATCAAGATTATTAATACTTGTCTTTTGTAGACCGTCCTCTAAATTTATTTTTTTTATAAGAAGATTGTAAATATTTTTTTCTTCGTCATTATTTGACTTTCCTAATCCGGTGGTGGCATTACCTTGAGGATCCAGATCAATTACCAGATTATTTAGACCCAAAATGGACAGTGATGCTGCTAAATTTATAACAGTAGTGGTCTTACCCACTCCACCTTTCTGATTAATGACTGCTATAATATTTGTTTTCAAATAATTTATCCTGCATCAAGTATAATTATTTTTGAATCATTATCCGTAATGCTTTTTTCTAATCTATACCTAAATTTTTTTAACTGGGAAGTCTTTTTTATCTCTTCCTGTGCATTTCTTCCTTTCATAATGATCATTTTATGTTTTTTTGCACAGTTTTCACGTGAAATATTCAATATATGGGTTAATTTTTTAAAAGCCCTACATACTATGTAATTTTCTTCTATTTTAGAAACATTCACATCTTTGCACAGTATTTCACATTTAATTTTAATTTTTCTTCTAATATCCATTAAAAATCTAGATTTTATTGGAGATTTTTCATATAGTTTCACGTGAAAATTGTAATCTTGATAAAAAATAGCTAATATTATACCAGGAAAGCCACCTCCTGAACCCAAATCTGCAATTCCATTACAATTTTTATCATCTATAAATTTAATTAATTGGGCGCTATCTAATATATGCCTATCCCATACTTGCTTTTGGCTATTTTTGGATATTAAATTACGTTTTTTATTGAATATAAGTAAATTTTCAACGAAATCATCTAGTTTTTTTAACTGTTGAGTATTAAATTTTAGATCTTGGAGTAATATCTTTTTAACATTTAACTCAGATATCAAGCTGATATCCCTTTTTTTCTAGATTTGACATAACCTAGCAATATTATGGCTGCAGCTGGCGTTACACCGTCTATTCTTAGGGCTTGGCCCAAAGTTTTAGGTCTTACCGTTTTTAATTTTGATTTGATCTCATTAGAAAGGCCGCTGAAAGTATCATAATCTATCTTATCAGGTATCTTAATACCTTCATCTTTTTTAAAGGCGGCTATGTCATGAGATTGCCGTTTAAGGTAGCCAGAGTAATGAGCATCGATTTCAACTTGATCATCCAAATCATCTCCATACTTAGGTAGAGTAGGCCATATCTGCCTTATTTTGGCCATATTTAGATTTCTTTGGGCCATTAATTCTATCCCAGATCTTTTAATTCCATCATGAGCTATTTTGATATTATGCTTACTTGCTTCATTTGGAGATATTAGATTTGATTTGAGATGATCCAATATCTGTACTAATTTTTTTTGTTTATTCAAAAACATTTTTGATCTGTCGTTATCTACACAATTAATTTTAATACCTAATGGCGTTAACCTTTGGTCTGCATTATCTGCTCTTAAGGATAGTCTATATTCTGCTCTAGACGTAAACATACGATATGGCTCTGAAACACCTTTCGTAATTAAATCATCAATCATCACACCGATGTAAGACTCAGATCTGTCCAAAATAAATTCTTCTTTTTTTAATAATTTTAAAGCTGCGTTAATACCAGCAATCAATCCTTGAGCAGCTGCCTCTTCATATCCAGTGGTCCCATTTATTTGTCCTGCTAAAAATAATGATTTGATTTTTTTTGTCTCTAAAGTGGGATTTAACTCTCTTGGATCTACATAATCATACTCTATCGCATACCCCGCTCTTTTCATTTTAACTGCTTCTAAACCCCTGATTTTACTTAATATTTTGAGTTGAATCTCCTCTGGAAGAGAGGTGGATATACCATTTGGGTAAATAGTATTGTCATTTAATCCCTCTGGCTCCAAGAATATTTGATGTTTATGTTTTTCTTTAAACTTAACAATCTTATCTTCGATAGATGGACAATATCGCGGTCCTACGCCCTTAATGTTGCCAGAGTACATCGCGCTTCTATTAATATTATCACTAATAATTTTGTGGACCTCATCATTTGTGTAAGTCATGCCACACGATATCTGTTTGTTCTCCAGTTTAGTCGTTAAAAAAGAAAAGAAGTAAGGATCCTTATCAGCTGGTTGCATTTCTAAGCCATCATAGTTTATCGTTGACCCGTCCAACCTTGGAGGAGTACCAGTTTTGAGTCTTCCTATTTTTATTTTAAATTTAGCAAGTTGTTCACTTAATCCAGTAGATGGTTTTTCATCATATCTTCCTGCTGGAATTTGTGTTTCACCTATGTGAATTAATCCATTTAGAAATGTTCCTGTTGTCAAGATGAGTTCTTTACATCCTATTTCTTTTCCACTTTGACATATAAATCCGACAATTTTATTATCCTGAAACATAAATTTAGTAACAGGATCAGCTATAACAGTTAAGTTTTTATAATTAAGTAATATTTTTTGCATGTACTCCTTATAAAGAGCTCTGTCTGATTGAGTACGTGGTCCCCTTACTGCTGGACCTCTACTTCTATTCAATAAACGGAACTGGATACCTGATTTGTCGGAGACTATGCCCATTACACCATCTAATGCATCAATTTCACGAACCAAATGCCCTTTACCTAGTCCACCTACAGCTGGATTACATGACATCTCGCCAATAGTCTCAATTTTATGTGTAAATAATGCAGTATTGACGCCCATTCTAGCGGATGCTGCAGCAGCCTCACATCCAGCATGCCCACCTCCTATAACTACTACATCATAACTTACTTTAATCATAGGAAGAATGTAACGCTCTTAATTAATAATACAAGAGCTATTTTATTTACCTATACAAAAGTCCTTAAATATAGAACTAAGTATTTCTTCCACATCTACTTTTCCTACAATGCTGCCTAGATGACGTGCTGCCAGTCTTAAATCCTCAGCAGCTAATTCAAGATGTTTGTTCTGATCTTTTTTTAGAAATTTTTCTATTTCCATTAAACAATCATTTAATTTAACTCTATGTCTTTCTCTTGTAATTAAAACGTTGTTATTCGATAAATATTTCTTACTAAGTCTTTTTTTGATTAGATTTATTAGTTTATCAATATTTTTATTATCTTTAACTGAGGCAAAAACAGTATCTGTGTTAAATTTATAATTTTCTTTAGCGTGAATATCAGATTTATTTAATAGAACTATTGATTCTTTATTGATCATAGATTTTATCTTTTTACTAATTTTTTTATTTGAATTATCGATTACTACAATATTCAAATCCGCGTTTTTGTATTTTGTGATAGCTAAGGATATTCCCTTTTTTTCAACATCATTTTTAGATTCTCTAATACCTGCTGTATCAGCAAGTATAACTGGATAACCGTCTAAATTAAGATATGTCTCAATAATATCCCTTGTTGTACCAGCTTCATCAGAAACAATAGCGGCGTCTCTCTTTGATAATAAATTCAATAGTGAGGATTTTCCAACATTTGTTTCTCCAATTATTGATACTCTAAATCCGTCCCTAATTTTTTCACCTACGTTATTATCATTTATAATCTTACTGATGTCTCTGTGAATTAATTTAATTTCTTTATGTGCTTCTTTTAGAACATTTTCAGGAAGGTCTTCTTCAGCAAAATCTATTTTAGCTTCAATAAAAGAAAGGGATTTTATTAATTTTGATCTTAAATCATCATAATATTTAGAAGCATGCCCATTAACTAGATTTACTGCTTGTTTTCTTTGTAACTCAGTTTCAGAATGTATCAAATCACCTATACTTTCAGCTTTTAATAAGTCAATTTTATTGTTTTGAAAGGCAACTTTTGTAAACTCTCCTGGTTCAGCCATTCTGCAATTTTTTTGACTTGATAAAACTTTGAGAAAATAACTAATAATTGCATTACTCCCATGAACATGAAATTCCGCTAAGTCGTCACCTGTAAAACTATTTGGCTTTGGAAACCATAATATTAAAGCTTCTGGATCAATAATAGTGCCATTGCTCGGGTCATAGAATTTACACAGATTTATCTCATTTTCTTTAATTTTACTCTTTTTGGAAATAAGTTTGCAAATACTTAAAGTATCAGGTCCTGACATTCTAATTATAGCTATGCCGCATGGACCTCTGCCAGAAGATAAGGCAAAAATGTTCATTATCTTAAACCTAAGTTTGCAACTCTTTTAGTTATATTTTTTAGTAATTTTGATTTGGAAAATTTTTCTAATATGTTTTCTTTAATCGGATCTAAATATTTATTGCTCTTAAAAAATTTTCTTGTCGTATCTATACCCAATCCAATTAATAGGTTTTCTGGCTTCCTGCTGTCTGATAAATCTTTTGGAATATTCGAATCTTTTATAGGCAAACCCAATCTAAGATTATTAAAAATTAGTTCGTTCAATTTTTCAATATCTCTTAGAATTAAATTAAACCCTTGTCCCGCTAAGGGGTGAACTACGTGCAATCCATCTCCTAAAATTATGGTATTTTTTTTGTAATAGTTTCTTTTTAACGATAACTTTAAAGGATAACTTTGAATATTTCCTAAAGATAATTTATTTGTTTTAAGCAAATTTGAGAGTTTAGTTTTTAAATAATTTGCAATATTTTTTTTATTTTTGATAAAATATTTATTTTCAACACTCCATACCGCAGAAAATTTATTTTTATTATAAGGCAATATAGCAAGAGGTCCTTCTTTTAAAAAAAACTGCTGAGCTCCAATATCTTTAATCTGATGTTTAACAGAGCAAGTTATAGAATGCTCTTTGTAATTTTTCTTAATTTCTCTGTTGCCATTTACCTTTTGATAGATTGGAGAGTTTGATCCCAAGCATAAAATTAGTAAATCATAAGATTGTGAAGACTGATTAGTAAAAACTTTATTTTCCACTAGATCGATTGATTTTATTGTTTTTTTTTGAACTTTAATTTTTGTTTTTTTTAATAATTTTGTTAGATGTTCTTTGGTAAGTCTGTTTTCAAAAAAGAACATTAGATCTTTATTTTCATCAAAGTTTAAAAAATTTTTTGTTTGATTGCTCTTCTCAAAAAAAAGATTAATTTTTTTTACGGGATAAAATAATTTTAAATTTATATTTTTTATTGTAGATTTTAAAAATTCCATATTTTTCTCAGATATTGCTGTAACTCTTAAATCTTTGATTTTAGACACGTTATTTTCAATTATTAAATCTATATCTAATCTTTTTTCACTTAAAACAAGTGCCGATATCAAACCAGTTAAGCCTCCACCCACAATGCATATTTTATGTTTTTTCATAATAATGGTAAAAAGTATGTATTACGATTCGTTATGAATACAAACTTTTTAAATAGTTTAACAAATTTTTTAAAAAAGCGAACCTTTGAGTTTGTCGGATTACTCTTAGTTTCTTTAGGTATTGCTTTAACAATTTCATTCGCGACTTATTCTCCCTCAGATCCATCTCTGATATATGGTCAAACTGGCTCTAATATAAAAAATTTCTTCGGTATATACGGGAGCAGAATATCAGATTTTCTTTTGCAGAGTTTTGGTTTAATTTCATTTTTAATTCTAGTAACATTAATTTGTTGGGGTTTAAGACTAATTTTTAAAAAAGAGTTAAATAATATTTTAATTAAATTTTTTTTTCTTACACTCTATTTAGTGTTTGGTTGTACATTTTTACACATAACTTTTAATAATTCTTTTTGGCTTATAGATAATGGAAACTCTGGTTTTGTCGGGGAATTAATTTATAATTTGCTTTACCAATATGTGCCAATAATCGAAAACCAATATGCTAGTTTTATACTCATTGTTTTAACGTTTATATTCTTTATTTTAAGCTCAGAAATTAATTTAAAAAATATTTTTAAAAGTATAATTTCTTTTTTATCGAAAAAAGAATCCCATAATGTCAATTTTACTAAAAATGAGGCGATCATAGAAAATATAGTTCATAATGAAAATAAAGAAATCCAACAAAGTTTTTTCTTCAGCTCGGAACAAAGTAAAGTAAGTGAAAAAACAAAAAGATTTCGTCTGCCATCGATAGAATTATTGGAGAAGAATAGCTCAAAATTAACTCCTCAAGAATTAAATAAAAACAGACCTGATGGACAATTTATGGAGGGAATTTTACAAGACTTTGGTATAAGCGGCCAAATTAAGAAAATTAATAATGGTCCAGTAGTAAGTTTGTACGAATTTGAACCCGCAGCCGGAGTTAAAGTATCTAAAATTGTAAATTTATCTGATGATTTAGCTAGAAATACAAGTTCGACTTCTGCAAGGGTGGCGGTAATTCCTGGTAAAAATACTGTCGGTATAGAAATACCAAATGAAAAAAGAGAAGGGGTTTTGCTAAGAGAAATTATATCAAATGAGAGATTTAAAAGCCGAGAATTAAAATTACCTTTAGCTCTAGGGAAGAGCATTTCAGGACTACCAATAATAGGTGACTTAACTTCAATGCCTCATTTATTAATTGCTGGGACAACTGGATCAGGAAAGTCTGTTTGTATAAATACAATAATAACATCATTGTTATACAAACTTAGTCCAGAATTATGTAAACTAATTTTAATAGATCCCAAAATGCTAGAGCTATCAGCCTATGAAGGAATACCACATTTGCTTTCACCTGTGATCACTGACGCTAAAAAGGCTACCTCTGCGCTGGGTTGGACCGTTAAAGAGATGAACAATAGATACAAACTTATGTCAAAAGTAGGTGTGAGAAACATCGATGGATATAACGAAAAACATAAATTGAAAATGCCGTATATTGTAGTTGTGGTTGATGAGATGTCAGACCTTATGTTAGTCGCTGGAAAAGAAATTGAAAACTATATTCAAAAATTATCCCAAATGGCAAGAGCTGCTGGTATACATATTATAATGGCTACTCAAAGACCAAGTGTTGATGTTATTACTGGAACAATTAAAGCTAATTTTCCAACAAGAGTATCTTTTCAAGTAAGTTCTAAAATAGATAGTAGGACTATACTAGGAGAGCAAGGTGCAGAACAATTACTGGGTAAAGGAGATATGCTTTTTATGTCATCTGCTAACAGAATAATAAGGATACATGGACCATATATTTCAGAAAGGGAAATTGAAAAAATTAGTGGAGTGCTCCGTGCCCAAGGACAACCAGATTATATCGATGATATTACCCAGATTTCAAGCGAAACTGGAGAGTTTAATGAAAATACTGATGGGGAGGAAGATGAATTATATAAAGAAGCTATCAATTTAGTTAAATCAGAAGGAAAAGCTTCGACTAGTTTTTTACAAAGAAAACTACAAATTGGATATAACAGGGCAGCTAGAATTATTGATATGATGGAAGAAAAGGGTATCGTCAGTAAGGCTAATCATGTTGGTAAACGTGAAGTTCTTTAAAAGAGCATTTTTAATCTCAATTTTAATTTTACTACCATCAAATCTATATGCATATGAAAAAGACCGGATAGTTTCTCAATTGTATAATTTGAATTCTTTGGAATTCACATTTGATCAATATATTAATGGAAATAATGAAAAAGGCAGTTGTCTTTTAGAATTTCCTGGAAAACTTAAATGTAATTATTTCGATGATAATAAAAAAGAATTAATTATTAATAATAAAAGATTAGCAATAACACAGAAAAGATATAATAAGACTTTTTATTATCCTATGTCAAAATCTCCGTTCTTGAATATTTTGTACAAAGACAAACTTTTAGAAATTGTACGATTAGGAGAATTAGAGTTATCTGATCAAATTATTAAGCTGATTTATCATGGTGATAATGAAATTACAGTTTTGTTCGATAGAAAAACATTTGATTTGAAAGGTTGGCAAATTTTCGATCGATATAACAATAGTATAAATTTCTCTTTGAACATCGTTTCTAAAAATGATGTCTTTAAAAAAGAGACCTTTAAAATTCCGGAAATTAATTAAGCCACAAAGTCAATTTGTTCTTTTTTAAATATCTTAAAGCCTCTTGATAAATAATTTGATAAAGCAAATTTATGGTCTAGTGAACATGTATGAACCCAAACTTTATCGGCTTTATTGTTGTAAGATTTTTTAAGGACGTGATTAAGCAATAATGAGCCAAAACCTTTTGATCGAAATTCACTTAATATTCCCATGTTGATAAGCTCATATTCTTTATTGTCGTGTTTTTCAATTTCATAATATCCCATCAAATCATTTTTATTGTCTTTAAGAATCCAGGTCTCTAATAATGGATTTGAAGAATATTTTAACCATTGTTTGTCTGTCCATACAAGTCTATCTCTCCAAAAATGATCTTTCCCGATTTGCTTATAAAAAAATTTATTTAAGTCGTAGTTTTTTTTGTCATTTAAAACAATCTTGAAGGTGTTTTCATTTTTAATTTCTAAAACCTTTTCATGTTTTGAAAATTCATAATCTAAAAAATATCTTTGAACCTTTTTCATGCTATGCAACCATCTTTCCAATTTTTTCTCCTGCAAATATATGAAAATGTAAGTGCGGGACTTCTTGACCGCCATCTGAACCAATATTTGAAAGTACTCTATAACCTTTTACTGAAGCCCCCAATAAACTAGAAACATGGCTTACAGCCTTATGAAATTCCAAAATTTCTTTATCACTCGCCTTTTTATTAAAATCATCGTAATCAATATATTCCCCTTTGGGAATAACAAGCGCATGTATTTTCTTTTGGGGATTTATGTCATGAAAAGATAAAACATAATCATTTTCAAAAATTTTTTTACAAGGTATTTCACCTCTTAAAATTTTAGCAAAAATATTATTTTTATCGTAATTCATTATTTTTTTCTATTTTCTAGTTCTTTCATAACATCTTCGATTTTAATATTATTTGCCTCTAAATATACCAAAAGATGATATAACACATCAGCACTTTCATGAATTTTATTTGTATTTTTTTCCACAGCCTCAATTAGTTCAGCAACTTCTTCCTTCACTTTAGAGACTGATAAATTTTTGTCATTTAAAAGTTTATTGGTATAGGATTTATCTGGAGATAAATTTTTTCGATCTCTGATTGTTTTAATTAAATCTTCTAAGTTTTTAAGCATTTTACAACCTTACTGGAATATCCTTTGATTTTAAATATTCTTTTGTATCTTTGATAGTAAATTCTCCATAATGAAAAATAGAGGCTGCAAGTACTGCACTTGCCCCTCCTTTAACTATACCGTCATATAAATGATCTAATGTTCCAACTCCACCTGATGCTATGACAGGAATATTGGTGCTTTTTGAAATTGCTTTTAATAAATCTACATCATAACCAGATTTAGTCCCGTCTTTATCCATAGAAGTTAATAGAATTTCTCCAGCCCCTTTAACTTCTACCTCTTTAGCAAATTCTACAGCGTCGATACTTGTTTTATTTCTCCCTCCATGTGTGAATACTTCCCATTTGTTTTCTGATACTTTTTTTGCATCTATAGCTACTACAATGCATTGAGATCCAAATTTTTTTGAAGCTTCTTTAACAAAACCAATATTTTTTACTGCTGCAGTATTTATGGAAACTTTATCTGCTCCGGCTAACAATAAGTCAGTAATATTTTGAAGAGTCCTTACGCCTCCTCCAACAGTTAAAGGAACGAAACATTCTTTTGCAGTTTTTCTCACTATATCTATTATCGTATCTCTATTTTCATTAGATGCAGTAATATCTAAGAAACAGATTTCATCAGCGCCACCATCGCTATAAATTTTAGCTTGTTCAACTGGATCTCCAGCATCTTTTAGCTCAATAAAGTTTATACCTTTGACAACTCTTCCGTTTTTAACATCAAGACAGGGTATAATTCTATTTTTTAACATTTTTTTTATTTTTTGCTTTACTCGGTAACAACCCTTTGTTTACTGCTCTAGCTCTTTCTGAAAAACCAAGTTTTTCCCCATTTCTTATTTTACGTCTAATCGTAGATAATTTTGCAACCATTTTAATCTATCTCCTTTGCCAAATCTTCAAGTTTAATATCACCATCGTAAATTGCTTTGCCAACAATGATACCTTCAATTTTTTTATTATTTAATTCTTTAGCTTTCTTAATATCACTTATTGAAGAAACA
>MDTB01107368.1_pt1 | contig 23363 bp, 17 predicted proteins | sample 811161 | NCBI WGS metagenome assembly MDTB01 (sample SAMN05326650, study PRJNA326480) | marine metagenome | isolation source: seawater | place: Mediterranean Sea | collected 2009
ATCAAATTCAAAGAGCTAAAATAGCTATAAATAATGGAGGTTTAATTGGAGTTGGAGCTGGAAAAAGTATAATGAAAAATCATTTGCCTCAGAGTAATTCAGATTTTATTTTTGCAATAATTGTGGAGGAATATGGTATAGCAGGAGGGTCATTGATAATTATACTATATATATTAATGTTTTTTAGAATTCTTGTAATTACTCATAAAGCAAAAGACAAGTTTGGGAAAATACTAGTTTCTGGTCTAGGAATCTTTATAATAATTCAAGCGTTTACTAATATTTCAGTAGCAACACAGATAATCCCAGTAACTGGTCAAAATCTACCCTTAATAAGTAGCGGTGGATCCTCCGCATGGATGACCTGCATATCATTGGGTATGATCCTCAGTGTAAGTTCTTCAATCAAAAATAAAAATGAAAAAAAATAGATTTATAATATCAGGAGGAGGAACAGGTGGTCATATATACCCCGCATTATCAATTGCAAATGAGATAAACAAATCTTTTAATAATCCTAAAATAAAGTTTATTGGAGCTAAGGGAAAAATGGAGATGAATATTGTTCCAAAACATGGATATAAAATTCATGGACTTTTAATTACTGGATTACAAAGATCTTTTTCCTTAAAAAATATCTTACTTCCATTTAAACTTATAATTAGTTTTGTGCAATCTATCATTATAATTATAACCTTTAAACCAAACTTTGTAGTAGGGACAGGAGGGTTTGCAAGTTTTCCTATTGTCTTTATGTCATCAATATTTAGAATCCCAACTTTAATTCAAGAGCAGAATTCATTTCCTGGAGTATCTAATAGACTCTTATCTAGATATACTAACTACATTTCTGTTGCTTATGATAAGATGGAAAAATATTTTCCTTCAAAAAAAATATACAAAACTGGGAATCCAATTAGGGAATCTATTAGATCTAGTAAAAATTTTGTTAATCAGAGAAAAAAACTAAATATTAAAGATAGCATGACAGTAATAACTGTCTTGGGTGGAAGTTTAGGTTCAGATAAAATTAACAAAACAATTAAAGAAAATATAGAATTTTTAATTTCTAAGAATATTTACATTATTTGGCAATGCGGAAAGAGTTATTATAATGATTATAAAAGTTGTAATTCTGATAAGATATTTGTAACAGACTTTTTTAATGATATCGACTCAATTTACTATTCGTCAGATATAATAATTGCTAGAAGTGGAGCTTTAACACTCTCAGAGTTAGCAATTGTTTCAAAACCTTCTATTTTAATTCCATCTCCAAATGTTGCTGAAGATCATCAACTAAAAAATGCTAAAAGTATTGAAGAGAAAGATGCTTGTATATGTATTGAAGAGAAAGATCTTGACTTGATTTTTAGAAATAAGCTTGACCTTCTCTTAAATGATAAAAATTTAAGGGATGAACTATCATTTAATATGTCTCAAATAGCTATGCCAAATGCATCATATGATATAGTAGATTTAATAAAAAAACATTTAAAAAATGACTCATAAAAAGTATTTTTTTATTGGAATTGGTGGTATTGGAATGTCTTCAATAGCTCAATACTTAAATGAAAAAGGAAATACTATTCTTGGTTATGATGCATCAGAAAATAAATCAGTTAAAATTCTTATTAAAAATGGTATAAAAGTAATTAATACGTTGAGCCTTGAAAGTATTCCAGATTATATGAAAAAGGAGAATGTAATTGTAGTCTATACACCAGCTATCCCAAAGGATAATATATTCTTAAATTATTTTAGAACAAATGGAAATAATATAATATATAAAAGATCTGAGATTCTTGGTGAAATATCAAAACAATCAACATGTATTGCCGTTGCTGGAACTCATGGGAAAACAACTACTACTGCATTAATAAGTCACTTATTCCATTCATCAGGAATACAATTTAAAGCATTTGTTGGGGGGATTATGAAATGTTTTGATTCAAATTACATTAATACAGGAAATGATTATATAATTGTGGAGGCAGATGAATATGATAGATCATTTTTAAATCTTAATCCAAATTATGCTGTTATTACTTCAATTGAAAGTGATCATCTTGATGTTTATGGAGATTTTAAATCGTTAATTAATAGTTTTCAGTCATTTGCAAACAATGTACAAGATGTATTAATTTCAGATGCTGAAATAGATATTGATAATGATTTTTCTTTTTCAATAGAAACTGATTCGGATTATTATTTAAACAATATAAAGATTTTAAAAAATGGAATTAGATTTGATCTACAAACACCTAATAATTTTTACTCTGATATTTTTGTAAACATTATAGGTCTTCATAATCTTAAAAATACATTAGCGGCATTATCAATAATAGACCAAATACAAGAAATTGATATTGAAAAACTATTACCATTTCTTTCAAATTTTAAAGGAATTGAAAGAAGAATGGATATTTATAAAATAGACAATAAAGTTGTTATTGATGATTATGCACATCATCCAACTGAAATTGAATCAGTATTTAATACCATTCAAACTATTTATAAGAATAAATCAACAGCAGTTGTTTTTCAACCTCATCTTTTTTCTAGAACAAGGGATTTTATGGATGAGTTTGCTGTTGTTCTATCAAAATTTGATGAGGTATATCTTTTAGATATTTATCCTGCTAGAGAAAAGCCTATTGTTGGAGTTAGTTCACAAATTTTATTAGAAAAAATAAATTGTTTAAAGAAGAAACTAATAGATATAAAATCAATTGATAACATAGTAATTAACTCAGATATAGATGTTATTTCAATTCTTGGTGCTGGCAATATATCAGAGGGTCTTAATAAAGAAATATTTCAAAATGTATAGATTAATTATAATGTTGGGGTTATTATCATTGCTAATTTTTATTGGATTACTTGGTTCATTTACCAATTCAGAAAAAAGTTATGATTTAAAGAATCATAACATAGTATATACATCTAATGGATTTATAGATAATAAAGAAATTGTCAAAAGTTTAATTAGTGAAAAACAATTTCAAAAATTAATAAAAGATAATGAGTTTATAAAAGTTGAGACAAAACTAAAAAAGATAAAATCAATTGAGAATATTGATATTTATTTTAATGATAAAAATGAAATTGGAATTAAATTAACTGATAGAACTCCTATTGCTTATTTAAAAGATTCAAATAGTCTTGTTGATATCAATGGTAAAGTTTTTGAAAAAAATCAATCTAAAAATGATTCATTACCTATAATAAATGGAAATATATCTGAACTGCAAATATTAAAAATTATAAATGTTATCTCAGCTTTCAAAAAAGATAATTTCTTTAAAAATAAATTAAAAAAAATATGGCTTAAGAATGATCAATTATATGTAAGAATAAAAAATTTAGATTTAGATGTAAAGCTAGGAAATCAAAACAAAATAAAAGATAAATTAAAAATGTTAAAAGGTTTTTATGTATATCAGATTAAAAATTTAAATAAAAAAATATATAAACAGCTAGATATAGTTTATGAAAATCGTTTAGTAGCAATAAAAAAATAATATTATGGATAAATCATTTTCAGTCGGATTAGATATAGGTACAACAAAGATTGTTGCTATGGTTGGCGAAAAAAACAAGTTTAACAAAGTTAATGTAATTGGTGTTGGAAAATCTCAAAGTCTTGGTGTTCATCGTGGAGTTGTGAATAATATTACCCAAACAATCCAGTCTATTAAAATAGCAATTCAGGAAGCCCAAGATAAATCAAATATCAAAATTTCTGAGGTTGCAGTTGGAATTGCAGGTCAACACATAAGAAGTCTTCAACATAGCGATTATATAACAAGAGATAATCCTGATAAGGTTATTGATGAGAATGATATAGATAAATTAATTGATCAAGTCTACAAGCTTGTAATGTTACCAGGTGAGGAGATAATCCATGTTCTGCCTCAAGATTTTAAAGTAGATGGCCAGTCAGAAATTAAAGAACCTATCGGAATGTATGGAAGTAGGCTTGAGGCTAATTTTCATATTGTAGTTGGCCAGGTTTCATCTATCAGGAATATTGGAAAATGCATAAAGAGTTCTGGTTTACAAATGGGAGATATTACACTTGAACCTTTAGCATCATCGGATGCTGTACTTTCTGAAGAAGAAAAAGAAGCTGGTGTTGCATTAATCGATATTGGTGGCGGAACAACTGATGTTGCTATTTTCAAAGATAGAATTATTAAACATACTGCTGTAATTCCATTTGGTGGAAATGTCATAACAGAGGATATTAAAGAGGGATGTTCAATTATTGGTAATCAAGCAGAACAACTAAAAATTAAGTTTGGTTCAGCTTGGCCAGGAGAAAATAAAGACTCAGATATTGTCTCTATACCAGGACTAAGAGGGAGAGATCCAAAGGAAATTTCTTTAAAGACACTTTCCAAAATTATAAATGCAAGAATTGTGGAAATTATTGAGCAAGCATATTTAGAAATTAAAAATTATGGTCATGAGGATTCAAAAAAGAAGCTAATTGCAGGTATTGTATTAACTGGTGGAGGAAGTCAATTACGACATTTAAAACAACTCACAGAATATGTTACCGGAATGGATACTAGAATTGGTTTTCCAGGCGAGCATTTATCTGGTGATTCAAATGAATATAATCCAATTTATTCAACAGCTGTTGGTTTATTAATGAAAGCAATAGAAAAAGACTCAGAAGAACAGATTAATTTGATAAATACAACTGATAAAGATCTTGTAAACCATGAAAGAAAAACTATTCTCTCTAAGTGGGGTGAAGGGTTTAAAAAATTTATAGATAACGTAGATAACACAATTGATAATTAATTAAAAATTTAAAAAATGAAAACAGAAATAGGTTCAAACTTTAGCTTCGATTTACCAAAAAATAGAAGTAATGTAATGAAAGTAATGGGAATTGGTGGAGGAGGAAGTAACGCTGTCAATCATATGTATAAGCAAGGAATAAAAGGAGTTGACTTTGTTATATGTAATACAGACTCCCAAGCACTAGAAGAAAGTCCTGTGCCTAATAAAATTCAACTTGGAGTAAATCTTACTGAGGGGCTTGGTGCAGGAGCAAATCCTGAAATAGGAAAACTTGCAGCATTAGAGAGTTATGAAGATCTTAAAAATTTATTGGAAACTCAAACCAAAATGTTATTTATTACAGCAGGTATGGGAGGTGGAACTGGAACAGGTGCAGCTCCAATTATAGCAGAGATGGCTAAAGAGTTTGATATTCTGACTGTTGGTATTGTGACAATACCTTTTGGTTTTGAGGGGAAAAATAGAGAATTACAAGCTGTTAAAGGTCTTGAAAAGCTCAAAAGATCAGTAGATTCATTAATTATTATAAATAATAATAAATTAAGAGAGGTCTATGGCAATCTTGGTTTCAAAGAAGGATTTTCCAAAGCAGATGAGGTACTTGCAACTGCAGCCAAGGGAGTAGCTCAAGTTATTACTCATCACTATACTCAAAATATAGATTTAAAAGATGCAAAAACAGTTTTATCTAATAGTGGTACAGCGATAATGGGTTCATCAATTGCAAGTGGATCTAATAGAGCTAACGAAGCAGTTATTAAAGCTTTAGATTCACCATTACTAAATGACAATAAAATTGAGGGAAGTAAAAATGTACTATTATTAATTGTCTCTGGTACTGAAGAAATTACTATTGATGAAATAGGAGAAATTAATGAATATATTCAAAATGAGACAGGAAACAGTGCTAACATAATTATGGGAGTAGGAGAAGATCTCGAGCTAGGAAACAATATATCTGTTACTGTTATTGCAACTGGTTTTGCAGATGAAAAACAAAGAACTTTGGTCAGTTCAGAAACTAAAAAAGTAATTTATTCTTTAGATCAAGAACATCCTTTTGAACAAAAAATTTTAGAAGAAGAAACAAATTTATTGAATAAAACAGATGAAGAAAATGAAAATCATAACGTATTAGTTAATGATTCAAAACAAAAGAAAATTGATTCTGAGATAAATGAGATTTTAAGAAATATTGAAATTAGTTATGAGATATTACATCCAGATGATAATATAGACTTATTTGAAATAGAATTGAATGATATTGAGCATGTAATTTCAGACAAGGACCAATCTTTTGATATAAAAGAAGAGACATCTGAAATTTCTTTTGGTCTTTTTTCAAATGACAACTATGAAAATATTAAAAGTGAAGAATTATCATTAAATGTTGATCCCAACATTATAAAAAAACAAACCGTTGAGACAGATTTATCTTTAGAGAATGATAATATTGAGTTTATTAAATTAGACCTTGATGAGGATATTGAAAATGAATTAAATATTATAAAAAATGATAATATAGATGAAGAATTAATAGACCAGGAAAATATTGATATGAATAGAATTGAAGAAAACCATAATATTTTTGAACAACCAATAATTTCTGATGATAGTAATGAAAATATAATTAGAAAACAAAACTTAAAAAAATATAATTATATATTTAAAAGTAGTAATTCCTCAATTGAAGATCTGGAAAAAATTCCCGCATACAAGAGAATGGGAATTGAAATTGACAATTCAAAACCTCTAGATGAAGACATTTTTTCTAAGACTGTTTTAAATGAAGAAAATAAATTAGAATTTCCTGATGTAAATACATATCTTAACGATAATGTTGATTAACATATGAAAATAGAAGATAAAATTAATGAGTCCATTTTTGAATCAATGAAATTGAAAGATAGTCTTAGATTAGATTCTCTTAGAGCAATAAAATCTGCTATAATGATCGAAAAAACAAAATTACAATCAAAAGACCATATAGAGGAATCAGTTATTCTTAAAATTTTACAAAAAATGGTAAAACAAAGAAATGATAGTGCTAAAATATACTTTGAGCAGAACAGACATGACTTAGCTAAAATTGAAAATTCCCAAGCAAATATAATCTCTGAATTTTTACCAGTTCAACTGAATGAGACTGAGTTATCTAAAATTATAGATCAAATTATTGAAGATATTGGTGCTAATTCAATGAAAGATATGGGGAAGGTGATATCATTAGTTAATGAGAAAGTTTCTGGACAGGCTGAGGGTAGGTTTATCGCTGAAATAGTTAAAAATAAACTAATAAGTTAAATTCTATGTTACACCATGCATAGAGTCGTCCTTTTGTTCATACTCTCTTTCAATAATTATTTGAATAATTCTTTCACTTATAATTTGGATATCTTCAAAGGAAGTATAAAGTGGAGTTAATGCTATACGAATTATATTTTGAGGCCTAAAATCAACAATAATACTTGTTGCATCATTATTAATTGGAACTATTAGACACTTTGATATTCTCCATGCTTCTTTATGACTTATTGAAATATGAGAGCCTCTTTTATTTTTATCCAACGGTGATAATAATTTAAAATCTAATTTTTTTAATTTACTATTATATATGAATACAAAGAAATCAAAAAGATTAGCGGATTTATCACTTAATTTCTCTGTAGTAGCTTCCAGTGTAATATCTAGCGAAGTTTTGAGTGTTGACAATGAAAGTATATGCGGTGTTCCATTTGAAAATTTATCTATTGAATTTGATGCAATATATTCGCTAGAATATTCAAAAGGTTTGTTATGACTAAACCATCCTTTTATGGGTGCCTCTAATTTTTTAAGCTCACATTTTTTAACATAAATAAAGGCTGGTGAACCAGGCCCCCCATTTAAATATTTATATGTGCAGCCTACCGCATAATCTACCTCATTTGATCTCATATCAATATCAATTGCACCTACAGAGTGACTTAAATCCCATATGATAATTGTATTGTTATCCTTACAGAATTTGCTAATCTCCAAAATGGGGTATCTAAATGAGCTTTTATAAGAAACATGTGATAAAACAATTAGCCCACCTTTTTCTAATATGTACTTTTTTAGTTTTTCAAAATCTGGAATTAATTCGTTTCCATAATCAATAAAATTAAAGTCTATCTTAAAATCATTTGCAATTGATTCACATATATATTTATCAGAGGGAAAATTAATATTATCAGTTGATATATTTTTTATTTTTTTATTGGCCTTTATGATGCTCTTCATCAGCTTATAAAGATTAATAGAAGTAGAACTGCCAACATAGACCTCGTTCATATTACACCTTATGATTGAAGCAATTTTTTTAGAAATTAATTTAGGAAGTTTTATCCAACTTTGATTCCAACTTGAAATTAAATTATTTCCCCACTCTTCTTCTATTGTATAATTAATATCATTAATTATGTCTTTAGCTAATATTCCTAGTGAGTTACCATCAAGATATATTTTATTTTTTGGTAAGGTAAACTGTTCTCTATATTTTGACAACTTGTCCTTTGAATCTAGATCTAATGCTATTTCTTTTAATCTATCCAAATATCAAATTTTTAAATTAATTCTTTATCTTAATGAATCTACGGCATTGTCTATGTCTGCAGATTTGAATATATAATTTCCAGCAACAAGTACATCAGCTCCTAAAGATTTAAGTTTTTTGTTGTTTGTACTGTCTACACCTCCATCTATCTCAATTAGAGCAGAAGAATTTTTTGTTTCAATCAGTTTTTTAAGATCAACAAGTCTTTCAAATGTTTTATGAATAAATTTTTGTCCTCCAAAGCCTGGATGGACTCCCATTAGACAAATCAAATCAACCTTATCAACATACTGCATTAATTTATTAATTGGAGTGTCAGGATTTATTGCGATCCCTGACTTAATTGATGAGTATTTGATTCTATCAAGAATATTTTCCATCTCTGAGGTTGCCTCAATATGAACAGTTAAGATATCTGACCCAATATCGATAAATTTATCAATATATCTTTCGGGTTTAGTAATCATTAAATGTACATCTAAAGGCTTTTTAGTCATTTTTCTAATTAAACTAACTATTGGCATTCCAAAAGAAATATTTGGAACAAATAAACCATCCATCACATCTAGATGGAACCAATCTGCATTGCTTCTATTAATTATTTCACAATCTCTAGAAAGATTACCAAAGTCTGCAGCAAGAATAGAAGGAGCTATTTTAATTGACATCGTAATTTTTAATCAAGATAAAATTTAAATGATTATCAAGTTAAAAACTGTTTGAAAAGATATAAACATTAAAAGCTACTAGATTAGCCAAGATAGGTTTTAAGAATTTTACTCCTAGAAGTGTGCTTCAATCTTCTAATAGCTTTTTCCTTAATCTGTCTAACTCTTTCTCTAGTTAAATCAAATGTCTCACCGATTTCTTCAAGAGTCATTGCATGTTGATTACCTAGTCCAAAATAAAGCCTTACAACATCTGCTTCACGGGGTGTGAGGGTGTCTAAAGCTCTCTCAATTTCAGTTCTAAGAGATTCATGTAAAAGTTGTCTGTCAGGATTTGGTGACTCACCACTATTGAGAACATCATATAAGTTTGAATCCTCACCCTCAACTAAAGGAGCGTCCATTGATACATGTCTACCAGAATTTTTGAGTGATTCTTTAACATCATTTACTGTCATATCTAGCTCTTTAGCTATTTCTTCAGCTGATGGTGCACGTTCATGTGCTTGCTCTAAAAATGCATAAGTCTTATTAATTTTATTTATTGATCCAATCTTGTTAAGAGGTAGCCTTACAATTCTAGATTGCTCTGCTAAGGCTTGTAGAATAGATTGTCTAATCCACCATACTGCATAAGAAATAAATTTAAAGCCTCTTGTTTCATCAAACCTTTGTGCTGCTTTAATTAAACCAAGGTTTCCCTCATTAATAAGATCAGGTAAAGTTAAACCTTGATTTTGATATTGTTTTGCAACTGATACAACAAATCTTAAGTTAGCTTTTGTCAATTTCTCAAGAGCAAACTGATCACCTTTTTTTATTCGCTGTGCTAACTCGACCTCTTCTTCTGCCGTAATAAGGTCTACTTTACCAATTTCTTGAAGATATTTATCAAGAGATGCTGTCTCTCTATTAGTAACTTGTTTTGTTATTTTTAACTGTCTCATAGACTAATTAATGCCACAAAAATTGTTCCAAAGTGAAAAAAAATTATTTTTTTTCTAATAAAACTTTTCTTGAAATTTTTTGTTTTCTAGTTCTTTTATCGATACCCAAATATTTAACCTCAATTTGATCTCCAAGATTTATATAATCAGTTACTTTTTCAACTCTTTCCCATGCTATTTCAGAAACATGAAGTAAAGCTTCTTTACCTGGAACAAACTCAATAACTGCTCCAAAGTCCAGTATTTTTACAACATTTACTTTATAAACTTCATCTACAATTGGTTCAAAAATTAAATTTCTTATTTTTTCAATCGCATTATCAATCTTTTCTTGATCAATACCAAGTATTTCAATAACACCAATCTCATCTTTTTCATTAATAACAATTGTTGTTTCAGACTCTTTTTGAAGTTCTTGAATGTTTTTACCCCCAGGTCCAATTACCAAACCAATAAAGTCCTTAGCTATTTCCATTGTAACCATTTTTGGCGCGTGAGGTTTTACAGTATCATTAGGTTTATCTAATGAACTGTCAAGTTTATCTAATATATGAAGTCTACCTTTTCTTGCTTGATCTAATGCCTCAACAAGAATATCGTATTTTAGTCCCTTAATTTTGATATCCATTTGACACGCAGTTATGCCTTCTCTAGTCCCCGTTACCTTAAAATCCATATCTCCTAAGTGATCTTCATCTCCAAGTATATCTGAAAGTACAGCATATTTATCTCCATCGCTTATAAGTCCCATTGCAATTCCAGAAACATTACTTTTTATCTTGATTCCAGCATCCATTAAAGCAAGTGAGCCAGCACATACAGATGCCATTGAGGAAGATCCATTAGATTCTAAGATTTCTGATACAATTCTAACAGTGTATGGACAATCACTTGGCATCACTTTTTTAAGAGCACGTTGTGCAAGCATTCCATGACCAATTTCTCTTCTGGATGTTCCTCTAAGCGGTCTTGCTTCTCCTGTTGAGAAAGGTGGAAAATTGTAATGTAAATAAAAGCTTTCCTCTGACTGATTTGTAGGAAGATCAATTACATTAACTTCTCTACTTGTTCCCAATGTTAATGAAGCAAGAGACTGAGTCTCGCCTCTTGTGAAAAGAGCTGATCCATGAGTGGAAGGTAAATATCCAACCTCTGTCCATATATCTCTAATTTCTTCTGACTTTCTTCCATCTAATCTTATACCTTCATTCAAAACGAGATCTCTAATTGCTTTTTTTTGTGTTTTATTAAAGTATTTAATTATAAGGTCTTTCTTTTCTTCAAAAGTTTCATCATCATAAGAGTTTATCAATTCATCTTTCAATGATCCAAAGGATTCGCTTCGTTCATTTTTTGATAGACCTTTCTTTGCAATATCGTATGATTTTTGATAAATCTTATCTAGGATTTCAGTTTCTAAATCTTGATCTTCCTCTGCTTCATCATATTCTCTCTTTTCAGAGCTGATGCCAGCCTCTTCTATAAGTTTTTTTTGTGCATCAATTTGTCTTTTGATTTCATCATGAGCATGACTTATTGCATCAGTCATTTCCTGCTCAGAAATTTCATCAAACTCACCTTCAACCATAACAACCGAGTCTTCAGTAGCCCCAACCATAATGTCTATATCTGATTCTTCCAATTGACTTCTTGAAGGGTTTATAATAAAATTTCCTTCAATTCTTGCAACTCTAACCTCAGATATTGGACCATCGAATGGTATATCAGATAGAGATATTGCTGCTGATGCAGCTAATCCAACAAGAGCATCAGGCATAACATTCTCATCACTTGACATGAGTTGAATCATAACTTGAGTTTCTGAATGGTAATCCTTAGGAAATAAAGGACGTAGAACTCTATCTACTATTCTCATTGTAAGAATTTCCTCACTACTTGGTCTAGCCTCTCTTTTAAAAAAACCACCAGGAAATCTTCCAGCTGAAGCAAATTTTTCTCTGTAATCAACAGTTAAAGGTAAAAAATCTAAAGATGAAGCTCCATAGCTTGAAACAACAGTTGATAAGAGCATACAATTTCCCATTCTAATTACTACTGATCCATGTGCTTGTTTTGCAAGTTTACCAGTTTCAATAGTTATTTCTCTACCATCTAATAATTTTATAGTTTGGGTTAAGGGTTTTGGATTCATAATTTAGTATTGGTTATATTTTTGTTGTGTGTAATTAAGACAACCAAACTAAAACGTTATTTTCTGATACCTAATTTTTTTATTATATCACGGTATCTTTGAATATCTGTTTTCTTTAAATATTCTAGTAAGTTTCTTCTCTTACCAACCATTTTAACAAGTGATTTTTCTGTGTTAAAGTCTTTAGCATTTGATTTTAAATGGTTAGATAGACTTTCAATTCTCTTAGTAAAAAGGGCAATCTGGCTTTCAGGCGAGCCAGAGTCTTTCTTGCTCTTGCCAAACTCTTTAAAAACATCTTCTTTCTTTAATACTGTCATTCAATTAATATTGAGCCGCAAATATACTAGAATATATTTAGATACTAAATTATTTAATCATATTTGCGAAGAGTATTATTTTGAATTAAATCAATGTAAAGATTAATTTTTTTCTTCAATTCTTTCCTATGACTAATAAAATCAAGAAACCCTTTTTCTAGGAGAAATTCACTTTTTTGAAATCCATCGGGTAGGTCTTGACCTGTAGTATCCTTTACAACCCTTGGTCCGGCAAATGCAATTAATGCCTTTGGTTCAGCTATATTAATATCTCCAAGCATAGCAAAAGATGCAGTAGTTCCACCAGTAGTAGGATCAGTACATAATGATATATATGGAAGACCTGATTCAGAAAGATCATTAAGTTTTGCTGATGTTTTTGCCATTTGCATTAATGAAGTAGCAGATTCCATCATTCTTGCACCTCCAGACTTTGAAATAACAATAAGTGGACATTTCTTTTTTATTGCATAATCTATTGATAAAGAAATTTTTTCACCTACCACAGACCCCATCGATCCACCAATAAATTTAAAGTCCATACAAGCAATAACAATATCTTTTCCATATGATTTACCAAAGCCAGCTCTAATTGCATCTTTTAAATTTGTTTTATTTTGAGCATCTTCAAGTCTATCAGAATACTTTTTTTGATCTTGGAACTTAAGAAAATCAATGGAAGTAATACTCCCTCCAATCTCTTTAAATTTATTATCAAAAAGAATTTCAAAATATTCTCTACTTCCAATATGAACATGGTAGTCATCTTCAGGGCTAACATACATATTCTCTGCTAATTCCTTAGTTCCAATAATTTTTCCAGTTGGAGTTTTGTACCATAGTCCTGCAGGTATATCTTTTTTCTCCTCAGTTTTTGTATTTATATTCTTATTTGTTCTTCTGAACCAACTCATAAATTAGAGTTTAATTTAAAGTATTTATATTATTTAAATCCTCAAAAGCTTTTATTAACCTGGCCTTAAAAGTTTCCTCTCCTTTTCTTAACCAGGCTCTTGGATCATAAAATTTTTTATTAGGTAAATCACTACCATCAGGATTACCAATTTGATACATTAAATATTCTTTTCTCTCAATCATATAATCCCTTACTCCCTCAGTAAATGCAAATTGAAGGTCTGTATCAATATTCATTTTTATTACACCATAACTAATAGCTTCTCTAATTTCTTCAACGGTTGAACCTGATCCTCCATGAAAAACAAAATCTAATGTGTTTTCAGGAATATCAAATTTCTTTGAAACGTATTCTTGAGAATTTTTAAGAATTTTTGGCGTTAGCTTAACATTACCTGGTTTATATACTCCGTGAACATTACCAAATGCAGCAGCTATCATAAACTTATCACTTATAGAAATAAGTTCAGAATAGGCATATGCTACTTCTTCAGGTTGTGTATATAATTTTGATGAGTCAATGTCTGTATTGTCTACACCATCCTCTTCTCCTCCAGTTACTCCGAGTTCAATCTCAAGAGACATATCAAGATCAGTTAATACTTTAAGATATTCTTTACATATAGCAATATTTTCCTCTATAGGTTCCTCAGAAAGATCTATCATGTGTGATGAAAATAAAGGATAATTATTCTTTTTATAGAATTCTTTTCCATACTTTATCAGCCCATCTATCCAAGGAAGTAGTTTTTTTGAACAATGGTCCGTATGAATTATAACATTAGCATTATAATCCTTAATGGTATTATGTATGTGATATGCACCAGCTATTGATCCTGAAATTGCAGAATTGAAACCATTGTTTGGCATTCCCTTTCCTGCAATAAATTGGGATCCACCATTAGAGAATTGAATTATAACTGGACTGTTAAGTTCAGAAGCAGTTTCAAGAACTGAATTTATTGTATTGGATCCAGATACATTAATGGCAGGAAGAGCAAATTTTCTTTTCTTAGCTAAACTAAATAGTTTTTGATTTTCTTCTCCGTAAATAAAGTTTTTAATCAAGATTAGTAATTTTGTTTACTCAAAAATATTAAACTTATTTTTAAAAAGGGTAATTAATACCAATATTAAATACAGCTTTATCTAAACTAAAATCTTTAAACCACCTATTACTTTTATTTCTTGTTGGGTTATAAGTTTTAAAGGCAGTATCTAGCCTTAATACAAAAAAATTAAAGTCATACCTAAATCCAAAACCAGATCCAATTGCTAGCTCATTCAAATCAGAAAAATTGTTAAAAGTCATTGAGTCATCATCAACATTATCATTAATATTCCAAATATTACCAATATCAACAAAAAATGCTCCATTAAGTTTACCAGAAATCCTATTTCTGTACTCAAAATTTAGAGAAATTTTAAAATTAGCTTCATTAAATTCATTAATATTATTACTACTTCCTGGTCCTAACTTATATGCTTTCCATGCTCTATTATCATTTGATCCACCTGCATAGTAAGATCTAGTAAAAGGTATATAATCTGAATTACCATATGGTATTGCAATACCAGTAAATACTCTAAAGGCAAAGACATTACCACTATTTAATAAAATATGCTTAATATAATTAACTTCAGCTTTAGTGTATTGTGAGGGTAAAATATTAGAAATTTCAACTTTATTATTTGCGTTTAAATTTTTACTTCTTAGTAGCTCATTAAATAAGTTTCCAACCATTTCAAATTTTAGTCTAAATTGTGAAAAGTCTTCATCTAAAAAGTTCTCTTGAGTATTTCTATTAAATGTAATTGAGGAACCAACTATCAAATTATTTTGTGTTAATCTAACTTTTCTTTCTAATATTGAGTTGATATCTTTATAAAAATCTGTCTCTGAGTCTAGAGTTGTTTCGTTGTTTAGAACTTGTTTAATAAACTTATCTGAACCTTCTGGAATTGTAAGATTTCCATTTTGATTTAGTGTTGTCTGATCTAAATTGTAGATTGATGATATGTAATTAAGCTTATCATAAGAATTTTTATAAACATTGAAATAATTAGATATATTTTGATTATTTACATATTCGAAATCAAGAAATTTAAAATTTATTTTTGAGTAGTTTGTTGGATTCCAGTTAATCTCATATATTCCAGAGTAATATTGCTTATCTAGACCAATATTTTTTTGTACGGTTGAGCCAATAATTAAATTAGTAACAGGATTCATTTCCTTTTTAATTAATTTATACGTCTTAAAAGGAAGTACAGCTCTTGGGATTCTTAAATTAAGATTTCCACCTAATTCAAAAAGATTAAAAAATGAATCATTTGGATCACCAATATCCTTGGAAGCTCCAATACTATTATTTAAATTAATTGAGAGATTCTCTGTACCTCTGAATATATTTCTAATATTAAAATTGGTTCCAAATGATATTCCAAAATCCTCAATATTCGAATGTGTAAAATCTAAATCAAATCCTAAACTGAATCTATCTCTTGGTAATAAATATATCGTAGAGTTAAGAGAATCACTTTTCTCCTCAATCAAAATTCTTGGATATTTAAATGCACCGAGGTTTGAAAAATATCTTGAGGTTAGAAGCTTGTCTTCCTCACTGAATTTTTTATTTTTTTGAAAAAAAATAGGTTCTGTAAGAGATCTTGTTGAATAATTAAGTTTGCCTTTTGAAAATATCTTAATCCCGTTATATTCAATAGAATCTGTATATGAGCTAATATTTGATAAATCATCTAAAGATTCAACAAATATCTTTATCTCATTTACCTTTCTAATTTTATATTCATTTTTTTCATCCTTGTTATTAATTGATAATATTAGTGGAATTCGTTTTTTATTGCCGGTGCTATCAATTAAAACATTAAAATTTATGTTTCTTTGTTGAAAATCATGTATACCATTATTTTTAAATAATGATATTAATCTATCCCTCTCCAATATTAACTTATTGATAGAAAAATATTCATCTATTTTGATTAAACTCTCTTTCTTTCTATCATAATAAAGTGAATCTATGTCCTTTGAATTAAATTTTAATGATATAGTATCAATTAAGTATCTATTATTTGTTCTAATAGAATATTTAAGATTAACTCTATTGTTTTCAATTAAGGTGTCAACATTTACTTCTGAATCAAAATAGCCTTCGCTGTTATAAAACTGTTTTAATCTATATATATTATTTAAAACATCAGTTTCACTCAGTTTGAAAGGTCTTTGTCCAAGATTTTTTAAAAATTTATTAAATGAGTTATTATACCTTTTTAGTTGAGTAATTTGTTTATTAGATAATATTTTTGACAGTCTTTTAAACCTTTTTGGGTTTTTATTGAGCCATAAATCAAATTTTTCATCTGGATTATTACTAGATAAATTATATATATATAACCCAATAGGGTATCCTAAAAATTTATTTGTTGGATTAGTGGGCTGTATTAATAATTTTACAGGATTTTTTTTAATTATTGTATCATTAACAATAAAAGTATTATCTGTAATTATTGGATCTTCAAATTTATTATAAATAGACGAGCTACAGCTACTTATAATTAAATAAATTATTATTAAATAAAGGTTTTTGTTAAAAGACAACTTATGTTTTTTACTAAATTACAGTTTTTGACTTAAAAATTTCTTTGTCTAATGATCTCAAACACAACTGCTGAAAATGCAACAGAAACATTCAGCGAGTCAATACTCGAGCTTATAGGTACTTTTAAAATACTATCTGATAGACTCATGATACTTTTAGAGATACCTTTTTCTTCTGAACCCATTATGATTGCTAAGGTTTTTTTAAAATTTGAATTATATATCGTATTCCTAGCTTTTTCAGAAAGGCTAATTATTAAAATATCTAAAGATTTTAAATGTAATATGGCATCTTTTAAATTTTTAACTCTTGCAATAGGTATTTTAAAAGCAGCACCAGATGATGTTTTGACAACATCTGAATTAATTGGAGCTGAATTATTTTGAGCAATAATAATTCCTGATACTTCAGCAGCTAATGATGTTCTAATGATAGATCCAAAGTTTCTTGTGTCAGTAATTCCATCAAGTAAAAGGTATGTTTGAGGCATTTTATTATTATAGCTTAATTTAATAAGCTCTTGAATAGATAAAAATTGAACCGGTGATAAAAAAGCAATTGCACCTTGATGATTTTTGTTCCCATACTTAAAAAATTTCTGTTTAGGAACATAGGTAAATTTTATATTTTTACTCTCTAGTAATCTTATCAACGATTTTGAAAGACTATTTGATGTCAAAGATTTAGAAAGATATACCCTTGATATTTCTTTGGAGGAATCTATTGCTTCAATTATGCTTCTTATACCATAAATTTCCATTCTATAAATTTAGTATAAAAAAAAAGGAGGCTAAAAGCCTCCTTTAATTTTTTGAGATATGTTAATTAATAACAAATACTCATTCCTGAAAGTGACTGAGTAAATCCAGATGCTGCACTAGCTCCATTTGGGTATGCCCCATAAGAAACTACAGTCTGGTTTTTACCAGCAAGATTAGTGTAAAGTAAAGTAAACCCTACTTCGTCATCATATCTTCCCGATTGCCACTCAATCAACATTGTTTGAGCACCTTCCTCTATTGTAAAAGTAAAAGTGTTGTTTTCCCAACCAGCAGTATTTCCTACTAGTGTAGATTTACCATCAACGGTAAATTTTAGCGCTTCACCAGTTGACCAACCATCACCCCAGCTATCAGTAGCTTGAACAGTGTAAGTTCCAGCTTGAGCTGGAATTTCACCACTTGGTTGTTCACATCCAATAATAAGTGGATAAAGATATGGAGATCTAAAGTATACTCCTGTCATTGAACCAGTAACATTTGTTCTTGAGAATGATCTTCCATCAGTAAGATTCAATACAAATCGAACGCTTACTATGTCACCACCACCAAAACCAGACTTACCTAATGCAGATATAGCCTCATTTAATGAAAGTGAAACATCAAATCTTGGAAGACCTACGTCTCCTTCATACATTTCTGACTTTTGAATAGTTTTAAATAATAATTCAGAAACATTAGACTGTCCTGAAAATGAACCATTATAAGAAATGTACATTTCAACATTATCAGTTAGAGCACCATTTTGCTCATCGTGCGGTTCTAGTGTCCAATTCATAACTGACCCACCAGGATTTGAAGCTTGGTATTCTCCAACTTGAGAAATTGTTCTCAATGCAGCTCCCTTATCAAATTCTGCTAGCATGTAGTCACTCATTTGATCATACCCAGGCGCAACTTCAGAAGAAAAGTCTTTTGAACAAGAAACGATTAGGGTAATTAAACTTATATATAATAATTTTTTCATAATAATTAAATTTAGTCGACCGCTGGGCCATTAGTATTCCAAAATACTCTCTGTGTCAGATCTGACTTTTGAGTTACATTGGAATTGTTAGCAGCATAATTAAGAGGATACCACATTGACATTGGGAATGGTCCTGGATCTGGCTCAACCATTGGTTGAAGATTCTTAGGATATCCATTTCTTCTGTATGAGTTATAAGCCTCTATTCCGTTACCGATTGAAGAAATCAAAAATTCTTCAGCCCATAATTCTAATTTAGCATCAAGTGTTGTAGCAAATGTCCATTCGCTTGTAAAACCTTTAATGTAGTCATCAATATCAGTTGAACTCATAGCTGGAGCTCCAGTAATGTCATCAACTTTATTTAAACTTGCTGTTATACCAGCTAATGTAGATGAAGTAGGATCACCACCTGTAAGAGCAGCAACTTCAGCATCCATAAAATGCATGAACGAAGCACTTATTATTGGTGTAATTCCATTTCCACCTTGACCATCACCAAGTCCTAGTGAATTATAACTTGAATCATCATAAGCTCCACCTGCAGGGTAAATACCCATTAAAGCTCTTTTGAATCCATCTGGTGGAATACCTTCATCATTACCATGATCTCTACCCCAGTATCCCTCAGGGAGATTACAGTAAACCCCATAAGCAATTCTGTGTGGTTCAATATAGTAACCAGGACCAGAACACTCAAGACTCACTTCATCAGCAGGTCCATCCTTTCCAGGAGTAACTGAAACTTGACGATAGAAGTAGTAGTTAATTCTGGGATCTCTCACAAAATTTCTACCTTTCATCATTCTATCCATTAACCAGTTTGATTGATAATCACCTGCACCAGTATTGGTGTAGTTGTATCTGTAAATAGGATGTCTTGTATCTGGCTGAATAGCGTTAGTTCCCCAACTAAACTGGAAATCATCAGAATTATCTGAAATGTAGTTAGTTATTGAACTATATGAAGCATAATCTCCTAGGTTTATGTATGCTTTTTTCTTGATGCTGTTGGCAGCTTTAACCCAAGCATCACCATCACCACCGTAGAACATATCATATTGTGGAGAAACACCACCAGAACCAAAGTTACTTATAGCAGAATCTAATAATCCTATTGCAGCAGTATAAATACTTTGACCTGAGTCCGCTGCTGGGTTAAGATTATCTGATCCTAAAAGTGCTTCACTGTATGGAACATCACCAAAGAAGTCTACTAGAGTTAGCATTATGTATGCCTCCATGACTTGGCCCATACCAATATAGTATGATAAACCAGCATCTGCAGCAAGTATATTCATAAGTCTAATATCCTCAAGCATTCCTTGATAGGCACTTGCCCATTCTCCCGAGAAAGATGAAGGCGAATAAGTATCTCGATAAAGTCTGTCACCATCTAGCTGACGAACTCTTGTAAGTCTAGCACCAACGTCACCCATATCATTAACAAAATATGCAAAGTCTTCCTGAATATTGTTGATAAATAAGTCAGCACTTGCATTTTCTGGACTTAAAGCATTTGGGTTAACAGTCAAGTCTAGATCAGTTGTCTCACATGAGCTTAAAAGTAATACGCTCATTAAAGAAAATATTGAAAGTTTATTTAAATTTTTCATAATTATATTTAATTTTTAAAACGTTAATTTTAAACTTACACCATATCTTTTGGCACTAACACCATTAAAGTATTCAAACCCTGAACCATTTCCAACACCTAAACCGGCAATGTTTGGATCATAATTTGTGCCTGGGGGTGTATTATATGCATCATACCATAGGTTAAAACCTTGAGCAGCTATTGAAACAGCTCCAAATGGAGTTTTTTCTATCAATGATTTAGGTAAATCATATACTAAAGAAACCTCACTTAACCTAAGTACACTAGCATCCCATGTTCTTAATTCACTTGGACCTGAAATAAATTCACCAAAGTATAATGTTGAGTTATCAATCATTTTATTATTTGCTTGTCCATTAGAAAGATTACCAGGTAAAATAAATGGTAATTCTCTATCTAGTGTATCTGTAGTAATACCTCTACCAATAATTGTTGCCATAAACTCAGAATACATATCACCACCAATAGTAGCGTTGAATAGGAAACTAAAAGATAAATTTCCGTAAGATATAGTATTAGATAGGTTAGCAATAAAGTCTGGCTGGCTATCACCAATTACCGCATATGAGTTTGTTGCATAGTTTGTATCGTTGTTAGAAACATAACCACCAGCTGCATCAATTAATGGAGCGCCGCTATTGTCTCTAGCAACAGATGTACCAATCATCGATGTAAGTGGTAAACCTGGAATTGCAGCATTTCCTTCATTTGTGAAACCTGCATAAACAATTTGATCAGTATTTTGACCTAAATCTTCAACAATTGATTGGACTTGAGTATAATTAACACTAGTGTTCCAGTTTAATTTGTTACTTCTTATCCAGTCATAAGATAAATCAATTTCCCATCCAGTAGCACTAATTTCACCAATGTTTGTACTTGTAGAAGTATAACCAGTTGATGGGTCTAGAGGTTGAGAAATTATAAGATCCGTTGTAGTTCTGTCAAAATAAGAAATTTCTGCAGCTAACCTGTTTTCAAAAAGATTAGCCTCGATACCAAATTCAAGCTCTCCAAGTAACTCAGGCTTTAATCCAGTGTTACCTAATGTAGAACCTGATGTATTTGTAATAACATCAGTACCTCCAATTCTGAAGTCTTTTGTGTTAAGATTCAAAATTGAGGATATAGGATAGCCTCCAGGGAATGTTGAAGATGTACCGTAACTTGCTCTAAGCTTTAAGAAATCTACTGGTAAATTACCAAAGTCAAGAATCGTTGTTGGTACGAAAGATATACTTGCAGAAGGGTAAGTAATAGATCTATTTTCTTCAGCTAGGTTAGAAACCCAATCTGTTCTAGATGCTAGAGTAAAGTATAAGTAATCCTGGTAATCAAATGCTGCTTGAGCAAATACCCCAAGAACGTTTCTTTTTGAATAAAATTCAATCTCTTCTTGTAGATTAAAATTGTAGTGTCTTAAAACACCAAATACATTTTGACCAGTACTTCTTGCACCATTTCTATCATATTCTCTTGAATTGGATGTAGCACCAGCGTTAAATGTTAATGACCAATCGTTGTCAAGTTCATAGTCACCATTTATGGTAACTTGGTGGTTGAAAACTGTGGAGACGTTGTTCCACTTTTCATAAAAACCAGATTGAACTTCAGGAACAACATCCTGACCACCTTTATTTTGATAACTTATGTTTGCTTCGTTATAAATATCATATCCATATCTATAAGCGATGTTTAAGTTATCTGAAATATCATATTGTACTGTCGCACCACCGTAAACTCTATGAGTTTTTTGCTGATCACCAGTATTATTTACTGTCCAAAGTGGGTGTTGTATCCCATTTGATGATCTATAGTATATGGATGCTCCAGTAATAGGGTGTGCATATGGTAGGTCTCCAATACTCACAGATCTAGGAGTATAGAAGATATTTCCATATAAAGACGACCCAGACTCATTTGTTCCACTACTATATGCAGCAGAAATAGGAGGAGTCTTAAAGTTAGTAAATGAGTAATTTAAAGTTCCGTTTACAGTAAACTTGTTAGAAAGAACGGCTCTACCACCAAAACTCAGTGTGTTTCTTCTTAGTGAGTTTCCAGGAGTAAATCCTTCATCATCTAAGTTACCGTAGTTAACATTGTAAGATACTTTTCCATCATCACTTTGACCTCTAAAGTTAATGTTTGTATTAACAATACTTCCTGGTTGGAATAAATCACCAACACTATCATAAGCCTTCCACTCCCACAAGGAATCAGTTGAAAGACCTAATAAAGGTAAAAGGTCTCTTGATAAGAACCTTGCATTTAAGTTACTATTATAAGGGTGTTTTAAAAAACCTGGTTGAGTAGATCCAAATGGACCAGTTCCTGAGCCATTAATTTGGGATTGTCTACCCCATCCTGCAGGACCTTCTTTTCTAAAGCTAGGACCCCAGTTGGAGAAAAACCAACCAAAGTTTTGATTAAAACCATTACCATATTCCATCTGATACTCAGGTTTCATAGCTAGCTCATTAGTGAAATAAGACGTATTAACGGTTATTTCATTTTTTTGTGCTCTAGCCCCTGAAGCAGTAGTTCCGGCTTTTGTTGTAATTAATATTACACCGTTTCTACCCTCTGATCCATAAAGTGTAGCAGCTGCTAGACCTTTAAGAACATTTACAGACTCAATATTATTAGGATCTAGATCTAGGAATCTTGATGAACCATTATTACCTGAGGTGAAACTTCCCTGAGCGTTTGTATCACTTTGGAAAGGTACACCATCTACTACAAATAGAGGTTGGTTACTTGAACTAAAGGTACTAAGACCTCTAATTACAACACTTGTTCCTGATCCAGAAATACCACCTTGATTTGTTACTTGTACACCAGAGGCCTTACCTGAAAGAACACGCGCAACATCACCAGAAGCTCTACTTTCGATTTGACTGTTGTCAACCTCAGATACAGCATATCCTAGTGCACGTTTTTCTCTTGTAATACCTAAACTGGTTACGATAACTTCATCAA
>MDTB01147598.1_pt1 | contig 23357 bp, 23 predicted proteins | sample 811161 | NCBI WGS metagenome assembly MDTB01 (sample SAMN05326650, study PRJNA326480) | marine metagenome | isolation source: seawater | place: Mediterranean Sea | collected 2009
ATATGTTTTTTCATTAGGAAATTCTTTTAATAAATAATTACTACCTTTTTCTAAATATGGAAAGATGTATGATTTGTCTGAATTTATGGGCCATTTATCATAATTATAGACTATATGTATTCCTGAAAAAATACATACAGAGACTATATAGGCTCTTATAAATCCAAAAAAGAATCCAAATATAGTATCTAGACTTCCAATTCCAGTATATCTAACAGCTTTACTTATTCCTCTATTTATCAATAACACAAAAAATATTACAAAAATAAATATTGATATTCCAAGCCCAATATCCAATATATATTCGTTATCGATTATGTCTTGTAAATAAGGTTTTATTTTTGGAAAAATTAACAAGGTTATAATATAAGCCAACAACCACTTTAACATTGATAAGATACTCAAAACAAAACCTTTTTTGTAACATTTAATCAATGAAAGAATAGTAATGACTATATAGATGAGATCAATTATTGAAGTAGTTTCATAAAAATCCACAATTGCACTTGGCATTAAATCATTTTCCAAATGGTTTAATCAATAATATTAGAGATGGCAGTAAAGTTAATACTGATATCATTGCCAATAACATAGCTAGGCCTGTAAAAATACCAAAATATATTGTAGGGATAAATTTAGACAAAACCAAAATTGAAAATCCAAAAACAATTGTAATTGAAGTATTCAAAATTGCTTTACCAACAGTCGAATGGCATAAATTAATGGTTTTATTATAATCTTTAGAAATTCTGAATTCTTCTTTAAATCTATAGATATAATGTATGCTATTGTCGACAGCTATACCAATTGTAATTGCAGCAATAGTGATTGTCATCATATCTAGTGGGATACCAAGCAATCCTATTATTCCTAATATAAAAAAGGCTGCTATAAAATTTGGAACTACACCAATAAGAGATAATTTTATATTTTTAAACAAGATAACAAACATTATGAATATACCAATCATTACAAGTCCTAGAGTTAAAATTTGTGATTTAAAAAGACTTTGAAGCAAATTATTAAACAATATCAGAACACCAGCTAATTTATATTCACTTTTTTCTAAACCAATTTTGTTTTTTAAATCATGATTTATCTTTTTAATTAAGTCATTTCTTCTCAAATTTTCTTGAGAATCTATTATTCTAAGATTAATTCTTGCCTCATTATCTTTTATAGAAATATATGGATCTATTATTTCGGTCTTTATATTTTTTGGTATTTTAGAATACAAAACTCCCATTTCTAAAGTTCCCAATGGTTTATTGTTATTTAATATAGTAGCTACATCAATAATTGATGAAAATGATAATACTTTTCCAACTTGGGGAAGGCTATCAAGATAATTATGCACGGAAGAAATTTTGTCAATTTTGTCTTTTGTAAACCAATATTTTTCATCATTCTTTTCATCTTCGTCGCCCCAATCTTCAAATTCATCCTCATCTTCATTTTCAGAATTTTGTTTTTGAGGAAATGTCAGGATAACCTCTAGAGGAGTTGTTCCACCTAATTTTTCATCTATGAGTTTCATGCCTTTGTAAATTTCAGTTTTTTTACTAAAATAATTTATAAAACTGTTTTCAACCTCTAATCGAGTTATACCAATTAGACTTAGAATTATTATTAATCCCGTAACAACAAAAATTAATTTTTGATAATTTTGAGATACTTCTGCAAAGAAAGTCGTAATTTTTGAATTTTGATATTTTTTTAATGAAATATTTTTTTCAGGTACGAAATTTATTAAAGTAGGAAGTAAGGTGAAAGTAACTATAAATGATGTTAATAGTCCTAACGTCATCATCCAACCAAAATCAATGATAGGCTTTATTTCACTAAATATTAAAGATAAAAAAGCAATAATTGTTGTTAAAACAGTATACAAGATCGGCCAAAACATTTTAGCTGTTGTTAAAGAAATAAGTTCTAAAATATCTTTATTCGGTAAATTTTCTCTTAGTTGTAAAAATCGGGTACTCATATGGATATTCATTGCCATAGTTAAAATTAACATTAAGGCTATAAAGTTTGAAGATATGACAGTGACTTTCCAATTTAGTAAACCAAGTATTCCAGTCATAATTATTACTGAAAAAAAGCAACTACTGATAGGAACTAAAATCCAAATAAGTTTTTTAAACACTAACCATAATGTAAAAATTATAAAAAGAAGAACTCCAACACCAAAAACAATTATATCATTTTTGATAAATGTCATCATGTCATCAGCAATCATTGGGATTCCACCTAGATGAATCTTTCCAATATCCTCATAGCTTTTAATAACATCTCGTATTTCAAGAATATTTTTATGGTTTTGTTTCTTTATTTGATCCTTTAAGATTTCTATTTCTTCATTATTTTTATTATCAATGTCATTTAGCAAATTATTTTTTTTTATATTAACAATTATTCCACTTGTTTTACCATCCTCACTAATTACAAAATTTCTGAAAACTGGGCTACTTAAAATTTCTTTAAATCCTCTATCTCTATTAACATCTTTATCCTTAAGAGTTTTAAAGCTCTCTAGTCTTTCTTGTAATGGAGCGTCTGAATTGCTCAGTAAAGGTATGTCAAGTAACGTGATAACACTGTGTACCCAATTTAAACTTTGAATTTTATATTTTAAACTAAGTAAATTATTAATGGAGGTTTCAGAAACCATACTATCTTTTGGAGTGTATGTTAAAACAAGAAATTCTTTAGAACCATATCGTTCAGTAATTTCTTGAAGATATATTAAATCAGGATCACCTTCTATTAGAAGTGTTTCAGATGATGCATCTAACCTAAAATCTTTCGAATAATAACCAAAACTTAATAAAGCAATTATTAAAATTACAAATATAGATTTTGGATTTTTAATTATAAAATTTTGATAAAATTCAGCTATCATTTTATCCTTTTATATTGGAAATTAGCTAGTTTGAGTATCTTTAAATTTTGTGAACATCGCCTCAAACTCAAGCATTACATTTCCAGTTGGACCATGTCTTTGCTTACCTATAATGATCTCGGCTAAATTAGAAACTTCATTCATTTTAGCTTGCCACTCAGCATGTTCAACAGTTGCTGGTCTTGGTTCTTTTCTCTCCAAATAATATGCTTCTCTATAAACAAACATAACTACATCTGCATCTTGTTCGATTGAGCCAGACTCTCTTAAATCAGATAACTGAGGTTTTTTATCATCTCTTTGTTCAACAGCCCTAGACAACTGAGAAAGAGCAACTACAGGAATAGATAATTCTTTTGCAACAGCTTTTAATCCTTGTGTTATTTCAGATATTTCCTGAACTCTTCCATCTTTATTATTAAATGAGCCTCTCATCAATTGAATATAATCAACAACAATCATGTCAAGTCCAAATAATCTTTTAATACGTCTTGCTCTGTTACTCAACGCAGCAATACTAATTGCTGGAGTTTCGTCTATATACAAAGGTAATTCTGAAATATTTTTAGAAGTCTCTATAAACTTATCAAATTGTTCATCTGAAATTTTTCCTCGTCTTATATCATTAGATTTAATTCTAGATTGTTCAGCTAATATTCTTGTAGATAATTGCTCTGAAGACATTTCTAAAGAGAAAAATGCTATAGAGGATTTCTTTTTATTGTCTTGCAATTTTTGTGCTGCATTAAAAGCTATATTGGTTGCCAACGCTGTTTTACCCATAGACGGACGACCAGCTATTATAATTAGATCTGATTGATGAAGGCCTCCTAATCTATCATCAATATCTCTAAGGCCAGTAGGTACTCCTACTATTCCCTCTTCATTTTTATAAGCGGCAGAGGCCATTTCAATAGTCTGTTTCATTGCTTCATCAAATTTAATTAGTGATGAATTAAAAGAACCTTTTTCTGCTAGATCAAATAATAATCTTTCTGAGTTCTCAATAATATTTTGACCACTAGTATTTAAATCATTTAACTTTGCGGTATCTATTGTTTGTTCAGAAATTTTTATTAATTCTCTTCTAACAAACATATCGTATATTATTTTGGAGTATTCAGTAGCTTGTCTTGTTGAAGTTGAAAATTTTGTAATTTTGACTAAATATTCTGGAACATTAAGATCATCTTTTTCACTCTCAAAATAATTTTTTAGAGTTATAGGATTAGCGAGCATTCCTTTATAAATTAAATTTTCAATAGCACTAAATATTTTCTGGTGCATCGGATCATAGAAATTATTGTTTGAAATAATGGTATTAATTTCATCAAAGATTTCATTAGTCATCAAAATTGAACCAATTACAGATTGTTCAGCCTCTATATTGTTTGGGAGTTCTTTAAAATTATCTTTTACGATACTTAAATTATTTTCCATAGAATGATATTACAAGAAAACTAGTTTATAAAAATTAAAAAAAAATACTGGGGAAAAAATTGTATAATTATTGAATAGTTTCAGCAGACTCAACCAAAATACTAATTTCAGCGTCAATTTCAGAATGTAATGAAATTTTCACTTCAAATTTACCCAATGATTTAATTTCTTTAATTGGTTGTATCATTGAAGGTTTAATATCTAATTTATCAATTTCTTTGATGAGTTTAGAAATTTCAGTTGGTTTTACTGATCCATAAAGTTCGTTATTTTCAGTACTAAGTTTTTTTACTTTATATTCATTTTTATTTATTTTTTCTAAAATATTTTTAGCCTCTTGTTTTTTTTCATCATCTTTTTTGGAAAGATCAGATTTAATCTTTGCTACTTGAGATATATTTTCTTTAGATGCGTAAAGAGCTTTTTGATTAGCAATTAAAAAGTTTCTAGCAAAACCCCTTTTAACATCTATAACCTCACCAATAGAACCAAGTCTTTTTATATTTTCTAATAATATAACTTTCATTTTATATTAATGCTAAGTTTCTAGCTCTCTTAATAGATAAAGACAGTTGTCTTTGTTTTTTTTGAGATATATTTGTAATTCTAGATGGTAAAATTTTCCCATTTTCGGACATATACTTTTTAAGTAACTTTATATTTTTATAATCAACCTCAGGTGCACCTTTAATAGAAAGAGGGCATGACTTTTTAAACTTATATTTATTAGGTTGAAAAATGCTTAATTTAGCAAAATTACTTTGTTTACTTCTTTTATTTCCACTCTGTTTTTTTGGCATAATTAACTTTTGTTACTTTCTTTTTTTTCATTTTCCTCTTTTTTTGAAAAATAATTTGTTTCTAAATCAAATTTTTTAACTTTAACTGTTAAATATCTTAGCAATTTTTTATCAATAGACTCATTTTTTTCTAATTCACTAATAACATTCCCCTTACCCTTTATTTTGAAGTGAATATAGCTGCCTTTTCGGTTTTTTTTTATTAAGTATGAAAGGTTAATCAAACCCCAATTCTCGGTTTTTACAATTTCGCCATCATTTTTTTCAACTATTTTTGAATATTTGTCAGTTAACTGCTTAATTTCACTTGGTGAAGTGTCTTGTCTTGCTATAATTGTATGCTCGTATAAATTCATTTAAAATTTTAATAAAAAATGAGGATATACTATTATAAATCTTCAATTACAATAGTAAAAAAACGAAAAAAAGTAGGTTTTTTTAAATGTTTTCAATAATTTTTCCAGGACAAGGTTCTCAAATAGTTGGAATGGGAAAAGATTTTTATGAGAAGTTTGATCTTGTCAAAAACTTGTTTAAAGAGGCGGATGAAGTTCTCAATTTTTCTTTGTCTAAATTAATTTTAGATGGCCCCAAAGAAGAATTAGATTTGACTGTAAATACCCAACCAGCAATATTTTTAGTAAGTTATTCTATTTTTAATGTGATTAAGAAAGAGTTTAATATCGACTTGAATAAAGCAAAATATTTTGCTGGACACTCACTAGGTGAATATTCTGCATTATCGTGTGCTGGCTTTTTAAATTTTTCTGATACCTTGAAAATTTTAAGGATAAGGGGAGATGCAATGCAAAATTCAGTTCCCAAGGGACATGGAGGTATGCTTGCAGTTTTAGGCTCAACAATAGAAATTATTGAAAAAATATTGAAAGATAATGAACAAAAATTTACAGTTCAGATTGCAAATGATAATTCTGAGGGACAAATTGTTTTAAGTGGAAAAAATCAAGATTTAGACAATTTAATTTTGGTTTTGAAAGAAAATTCAGTAAAAAATATAAGGTTAGCTGTTAGTGCTCCATTTCATTGTAGTTTAATGAGTAATGCAACAAAAATTATGGCCAAAGAATTAAATAAATTGGATTTTAAACATTCAGAAAATAAGTTAATCTCAAATGTAAGTGCTAAAGAAATTAAAAATACAGAAGAATTAAAAGATTTACTAACTAAACAAATAGAAAATAGAGTTAGATGGAGAGAGAGTATAATTAATATGGTTAAAAATGACATTAATCATTTCGTTGAAATTGGGCCAGGCAAAGTTTTGTCTGGTTTAGTAAAAAGAATTGATAGGGAGGTTAAAATAAACTCAGTTAACAATCTAAAAGATATTGAAAATCTAAAAATATGAATGATTTAAAAGGAAAAAATATTATTGTCACAGGAGCTTCTGGAGGTATTGGAAACTCAATAATTAAAAAATTAAGTCAAAGTGGTGCAAACATTTTAGCTTCAGGAACCAAAATAGAAAAATTAGAAGAGCTTAAAAAAAATTTTGAAAAAATTAAAATATTAAAATTCGATATTTCCCAAAAAGATAAAATCGAAGATTTCATTGAAAATGCAACTAATGAATTAAATGGAAGTTTAGATTGTATTGTAAATAATGCTGGAATAACTCAAGATAATTTAGCAATAAGAATGAGTTTAGAAGAATGGCAAAAGGTTATTGATATCAATTTAACATCAACTTTTTTAATGAGTAAATTTTCAATAAAAAAAATGCTTAAGAATAAAGCAGGTAAAATTGTAAATATCACTTCAGTTGTAGGGCATACAGGAAATTTAGGTCAAACAAATTATACAGCCTCAAAAGCTGGAATTATTGCAATGTCTAAAAGTCTAGCAATAGAATATGCTAAAAAGAATATAAATATAAATTGTATTTCACCAGGTTTTATTAAAACTGCTATGACTGATAAAATAGACCATAAATTTAAAGAAATTATAGTTTCAAAGATTCCGTCTGGAAGATTAGGTGAACCAGAGGATATAGCAAATGCTGTTCTTTTCTTACTATCTAATCAATCTAATTATATTAATGGTGAAACATTGCATGTTAATGGAGGCATGTATATGGCTTGACAAAACAAGTTTTTAAACTATTAAGAATTTAAACTAATAAAGGATCAATATGTCAGAAGATGTTTCAAATAAAGTTAAAAAAATAGTAGCAGATCACCTGGGTATAGATGAAGCAAAAGTAACTGAAGAGTCGAGTTTCATTGACGATTTAGGAGCGGACAGCTTAGATACAGTTGAATTAGTAATGGCTTTTGAGGAAGAGTTTGGTTCAGAGATATCTGATAGTGAAGCTGAGAAAATTTTAACAGTAGGTGATGCTGTAAAATTTATTGAAGGAAAAGCTAATTAATTTATTTTGATGCCCATAGATAAAGATGGGGTGATGATAATTTTATCCTCTCCTTCAGGAGCAGGAAAAACTACGTTAGTAAATCTTCTCTCTAAAATTGATAATTTTGAAATTTCTGTATCCCATACAACCCGTAAACCAAGACCTAATGAGATTAAGGATAAAGATTACTTTTTTGTAAATGATGATAAATTTAAAAGATTAATTAAAAATGAGGAATTTCTAGAATATGCAAAAGTTTTTAATCACTTTTATGGAACAACCAGAACTCCTGTTATTGATAAACTAAATAAAGGTAAAAATGTACTGTTCGATATAGATTGGCAGGGAGCAGATCAAATAAAAAATAAAAAATTGGACTATAAATTAATAACGTTTTTTATTCTTCCACCTAGTAAAGATGTTTTATTCGAAAGATTATCAAATAGGGATATGAAAGATAAATTGATTGTCGATGAAAGAATGAAACAATTTGGACGGGATGTGTTGCATTGGATAAATTATGATTATGTAGTAATTAATGAAAACTTAGAAAAGTGTTATACAAAAATTTACAATCTTATAAATGCTGAAATAAGTAATGGCTCAAAAGATTATGATCCTGAATATATAAGGGAACATGTTGAAAAATTAACTTCTTAGTTTTTCATATTCACCAGCTAATTTATAATATGTCTCAAAATTTAAATTTTGAGGCCTCATCTTTAAATTTATATTGAGCCTATTTAAAATTTCTGCATTACTTGAAAAAATTTGATTATAAGGTTTTTTTATCATCTTGCGACGATGAGAAAAAAAAATTCTAGTAATCTTTTCCAAATTATAAGGATTTCTAAGAGAAAAAAATTTATCCTTAGGTGAAAAAAACAACAACGAACTATCAACCCTTGGTCGTGGTGAAAAACTCTCAGGCTTTATATCTATAATCTTTTTAATATTTAACTTCCAATTAGCCAATATAGATAATCTTCCATAATTTGAGGAATTATAGTCAGAGATGATTCTATCAGCTACCTCTTTTTGAAACATTAAGATTAAATTACTAAACCATATTTTTTTATCATTTAAATTTAATATCCATTTACACAAAATTTCAGTTGAAATATTGTAAGGTAAATTTCCAAATACAATTAATTTCTCTTCAGAAATTAAACTTTCATTACAATTTAAAATATCATCGTTAATTATATTAATTTGATTAGAATATTCTTTCTCCAATAAGTCAGCTAACGAGTCGTCCTTTTCGATAACATGCATTTTTTTTGGATTTTTTTTTATTAAAGCTGAAGTTAAATTTCCTGTACCTGGACCAATCTCAAGTACTGTCTTATTTTTAATATCTATAAGGTCAACTATTTTTTTAATTACATTTTTATCAGTTAAAAAATTTTGACCCAGACTTTTTTTAGCTTTAATCACTTTTTATCAAAAAATTCTATTGCTCTTATTAAACTAAGTGGATTTGATAAGTTTTTCTTAAACATTTTTACGTTTGGACCGTGATCAGGAGAAAGTCTTAAAAAAGGTAATCCTATTGTAATATTTACAGCATCGTATTCTTTTAATGTTTTGAATGGTGTAAGCACTTGATCATGGTACATTCCTAAAATAACGTCATATCTTACTCTATTTTGTTTTAAAAATATTGTATCTGCAGGAAAAGGACCCTCTATTTTATAACCCTTTTTCTTTAAATTTTTAATCGCAGGAGCTATTATTTTTTCATCTTCATTGAAATTTGAAACACTTTCACAATGGGGATTTAAACCAGTCGAAGCGATTCTAGGTTTATATCCAATATGTTTTTTGTAAAAATCGTTGATTAACTTAGTTTTTTCAAAAATTAATTTTCTATTAATCTTAAGTGGTACAAATTTTAATGGTAAGTGAGTTGTAATTGGACAGACAGATAAATCTTTATTGTATATGAGCATTGCAGTTTTTTTCACCTTAAATTTTTCTGAAATAAATTCTGTAACACCTAAAAATTTTTTATTTAAAAATTTACTTTTATTAATTGGACCATTTATAAATTTATTTGTAAATTTTTTTTCTAATAATTTAAATGCTACATTAAATGATTTTGATATATAATTAGATTTACTATTTTCTTTATTATTAAAATCTATATCAATTAAATTTAGGTAATTATTATTAAGCAAAACATTTTTTAAATTTTTTAAGTTTAAAATTCTTATTTTTTTTTTAAATTTTGATCTATTAATTTCTTTTTTAAGTAAATCAAACGAACATATTAAAATTAAAGGACTTTTGATTTTTTTTTTTTTTAATGTTTTAAGAAATATTTCAAGAAAAGTGCTTTTGGGCTCACCAGCTACTATTACTATTGGCCTATATTTTTTTGACATAAGATTTATTTTCCACTTTTCTGAAATGAATTATTGAATATTCACCCAGTTGTCTGTTTTTTTCATTTCTAATTATTTTTGAAAATTCCAAATCCCTATCTATTTCTTCGCTAGGAACATCTTTAATTTCATTAACTTTTAAAATCATAATTCCACTAGGTGTTGTGATTGGCCCTGTTAATTGTTCAGCTGATAAATGTTTAATTTCATTATAAATTTTTTTAGATAATTGACTAGTTTTGACCCAGCCTATGTCGCCACCAATATTAGCCGTATCTGAAATACTGTGAATAATTGCTGCCTGATTAAAATTTGTTTCTTTTACATCTTGTAATATTATATTATATTTTTTTTCAAAACTTGCCTTACTATCCGCAGAAAAAATTATTTCTGATAGTCTAAATGATTTTTGAAAAGCATTTTCATTAATAGTTTTGTTTAGTTCATCATAAATTTTTTTTTCATCAATGATCACTTTCATGTTATAAATTTCATAAACTAAGCTATTCCAAGTTCTCTCTATGATTAATTTTTTTCGTACATCTTTTAATTTAACATCATTTTGAGATAAATAATTTGTGAAATTTGAAATATCGTTAAATTTAAGATTTAATGCTAATCCTTTTACATATTGATCTATTTCTGGGGAATTGTAATCTAGTTTATAAAATTTTTCTATCTCATCTTTTTTAATCAATTCTCTTATTAATGATTTTAGAGCAAACTCTTTCAACTTATTTAATTCTATATTTTGAAAATTTTTATTCAACACTTTCAAATAATTTATTTCTTTAATAACATCTATGTTAGAAATTATGTTTTCATTAACTTTATATAGAATTTTAATTTCTTGATTATCTGATATTGCTGATTGAAAAGAGTTTAAAAAGAATATTGTAAAAAAAATTATTAATTTTTTCATTTATTTATATTTGGCGAATTAATAGAAGTAAGTGGAGTTAATGTAATAGAAAAAAATATTTCTTCGTTAGGTTTTATATCTCTATCCTCGTAATAATTTTTATTATACTCAATAGCAGCAACCAAACAATCATTTTTATATTCGTAGATTAAGTTATAATATTCTGTAAGATCTGTCTTTCTATTACGTCTAGTAGTATAGTTTAAAGATGTTTTTTGGTTAAATTTGTACTTTAAATCTTTCTGAAAATAGCTTTTTGAACCTACATCGTTATCTTCTTCTAAAAATTCAAAAGAAGTAATAAAATTATTTACCCTAAATTTAGATTCTAAAAAGTTATAATTTATCGTATCTAAATCATTATCAGCAGAAAAATCATAATTTATTTCAAAGTTTTGATAAGGTTTAAATTTTATCTGACCTATAATATCAGATCTCTTATTGTGCATGGTTGAAGATATTGGTAATTTATCATCATCAGAGTCTCTAAATATTTGACCTAAGCTAGATGAAAAAAAAGTGTTATCTTGCTGGTCTGAGATATTATAATCAAAACCCAATGTAATTGATTGACCTCCTTCCAATGAATCTAATAATCCTAATCTATTACTATCAAAAAAATTTGTAGTATTTAGCTGTCTATCTAAGTCTGAAACATTCTCTGAATCAAAAGGACTTAATCTTAATGATGCTTTAGGGACCAAGTTACTATGAAAGCCACTATGAGCTTTTTTCATCGGTAATGAAGAGGTAAATATTGTTGAAATAAAATTGTCAGATTGAAAGCTGTTACTATAATTAGTGGAATTTACACCTTTTTTAGATGCATTCTTAAAAAGTAAACTAAAATTATTCGTTACACCATTTTTTAAGATTTTTAGATTAGAATTATATTCCAGATCATTTATCAGATAGCTCTCAGATACATTGGTATTTTTTTTTTGATTTAAACCTTTAAGCATATATTTTAGGTTACCTTTGATATCTTTTTTAGTCTCAATTAATTTAGATAAAGAAAAACTTGGTAAAATAAACTGATATTTATCAGAATTTTCCGTTTGAGATAAATCCTCATAAGCAGCTACTTCGGCAAAAAAATCTAAATTATCATTATTAACTGAATAATTTACGTATGAGTTTAATACACTTTGACTGTCGTTGATCGAGGTTTTTATATTTTCACTTTTAAGGTAGGTATCATTAGAAGTTTTTTCTAAATTAATTTCTATATCAGAATTTTCAAAAGAAGTATCTAAAAAAATTTTTGTATTAGAAAAAAAATGAGATTTAGAAGAATGATCTAATTTTTTTACACTAAAATCACTTATATGATTTAAATTTTTTTCTACCTGACGATATTCATTTTGTAATAACAAATCATTATTGAAGAAAATTTTTGGACTTAAAGTAAAATCTTTATTATCTGAGATTGCGTGAAAATAAGGAATGTTAATTGAAACTCCTGAATTATTAGAACTAGTAATTGAAGGAATGAGGAAACCAGATTGCCTTTTGACTGTAGGATCAGGATGGAAAAATTTTGGAAAATAAAAAACTGGCTTGTCATAAAAATTTATCCATGCATTTTTATAGATAATACTTTTTTTAACTTTATCGTGTTCAATCTCATCGGATTGAATAGTCCAAGGAGGACAAGATTCAGTTTGTTTACAAGTGGTAAAAATTCCTTTTTTAATAACAGTCGAATTTTCATTTGATATCATCGAATTTCCTTTAATTCTTGCATTTTTACCTAAATCGCTATCCTCAGAAAAATAAACTTGAACATCTTTAGCTGCAATTTCATTATTATTTAAGTTAATAGCAGCATCATTTGAAAAATATTTGTTCATATTTTTATCAGTTATAAATAGATTTTTTGATTTAAATTCTTTTTCGTTCACAAAATAAACAAAATTGCTAGTTTCAACAATATTTTTATAGTTATCTACTAGTATTGATTTTTCATTAGATTGAATAATATTTTTAAATTTTAAAAAAGAAATATTTTTAGTTTTTATATTAAAATCATTATCAATATTTATTAAAGTTTTTTCTTTTGAAATAATAATTTCTGAAAATTTATCATATTCTATATAATCACTTTTAATTGTAATATTATTTTTATTATCAAAAACTACCACATCATCAATGAGAATTAACTTTTTGGTAATTTTTGAATATGATGACTCTTTAGAATTAATTTTCAAACCATCATTAGTGATAATTTCAACACCGTTTTTAGCTTTGATTATATTTCCATTATCAATTAATTCTATTGAAGTACTTTCAAAGGTGAAATCTTCATTTGCAAAAGAATTTTCCAATACCAATGAAAAAAAAATAAAAACAAAAATTGATAAACTTAATTTATTTTTCATTGATTTTAATTGATCCTATAATTGAAATTATTATCAAAATTACTTGGGGTAACCATAATGCAACTAATAAGGGTAATCTTTCGTTTTTTCCAATTATTCCAAAGAAGTAGTTTATATAATAGATGGTTACAGAAAGTAAAATTCCAAAAATTATATAAATAACTTTGCTTTTTTGAAATTTGATATTCATCATCAATACGATTGATAAAATTGACATAACAGTTAAAAAAATTGGGTAAGATAGTATTTTTTGTAAATGATATTCAATTTCAATAGTTGAATAATTAACAACACTATAGTCTTTTTTCAGATCAAAAAGACCCCAAATTGTTATAGATGAAAGATTTGAGTATAAGTTGTTAATCTTTTTAAAATTAAAATGAGAGTTAAATAGATAATTATTGATTTCCTCAACTGAGTTATCATCTTTAATCATAAATCCTTTATCAATTTCCCATAAATTATCTTTGATAAAAGCTTTTTTGGTTTTTATACTATTTAAATGATTAAAATCTTTGTCCAACTGAATTATTTCAACTTCAACAAGGCTATTTAAGTCGATTTTTTTTGCATTTATAAAATTAATTTTATTATCTATTTCATCTTTAATCCAAAGCCCATTTTCAGTTATACTAGCTAAATATTTATCATCTTTAGTATAATTTTTTTTTATATCCAGATATTGAAATTTCAAAATTGCTGAGAAATTATACAGTAAAATTATTACTAAAAGTCCTAATATAAAAGATGAAAAAGAAATAATTTTCATAACCTTAAAATTACTGAGCCCATTATTTTTAAAAGTAATTAATTCACCATTATCAATTATTTTAATCATGAGTAATTGAACACTTATTAGAACTATAAAAGGAAACAATTCATAAATCAGTGAAGGAACATTTAATAAAACTAAAAAAAATGGATAATAAAATTTTACATCTATTTCGGAAAAGAAATTTAATTCTTCTAAAATACCCATAATAAAACCTAAAATAAAAAAAATAAAAGTCACTTGTAAAATTTTATTGAATAATTCTTTAATTAAATATTTTTGATAAATTTTAATAATCATTAGCTAGAATTTCTTTTTTTTAAATTAAATAAGTAATAAAAAATAATAATAAAAATAGGCACTATCGAGAATATAAAATAATTAAAATAAATTTTATCAGATATAAAATTAATCGATACCTGTGATAAAATTATAAAAACTATTCCTATAAGAAATGTTATTAGTTTTGTTTTTTTATAATTATTGTTGCTATAAGAATTCAAAGTTAAAAAACAAACTATTATCGAAATTAAAGGAATATAAAATGGTAAATACATTCTTTTATATAATTCTTGGGATAGCTTTTTTGATAAATTTTCATTACACTCAAAATTATCATATTTTTTATTTGTCCCATCTCTGAGATTAATTAGACAATCTATAATTTTAAACGAATTTAATTCTTGAATTTTTGGGAATGTAGTTGTTTTAGTTTTATACTTATCAAGATTAAACCTTGTTTCAGTGAAATTAAAAATTCTAGATTTATTACTTGAAGATGAATTGATAATTTTTCCATTGTATAAAAATAAAGACTTGTTATTAACTTCGTTAATAATTTTCCCTTCTTTGGCAATAATAATTTGAATATTATTAGGGTTGCTAGTATCTTTTAATATAAGGTTCTTTATTTTTGTATTTTCTTTTTTATCAATAAATATTGTTAAACTTTCAACTGTATCAATAAATTGTTTTGGCTTAATTAAAGCTGGAAAAAAATCCAAAGTGGAATTTCTGATATAAGAACGTGCCTTATCTTGAGAGAAAGGAACAATGATGAATGAAAGAATGAACGAAAAGAATATAAATATAAATGAAAAAAAGAAAATTTTGTTTAAAAAATAATTTTTTGATATCCCATTTGACCAGTAAATAAGAAGTTGATTTTTTTCATCGTACGAGTCTAAAACATAAAATAAAGATAAAAAGAATGATAAAAGGAGGATTTTGCTGAAAATTTTAGGTAAATTCAGCAATGAAAACTTAAAATATGTAAGAATACTGTGCCCATCCTCTGATATTATGTCTAAGAAATTAACTGCCTGTAAAATCCATATTATCAAAGAAAGAGTGAGACATGTGAGTAAAAAAATTACCCCTACTTCTATAAAAAGCTTTTTAAAAATTTTTTTTTCCATTGAAATTTAATAATTTTAAACATATATAGCAGAAACACGTACAGAGTGTATTTAAAAATTTATGTCTATCAAAATTATTTATAAAAGTACTGCCTTTAGGAGTACTTCAAATAACCTTGTGTTATTTGTAGATGAAAAATTCAACTTAAAACCTGTAAAAAAGCACATTTCAGACTTTGAATTTTCTTACATGAATGACTTACTAAAAAATAGTGATTTAAACAAAAATTTATTTGTTTTTGAAATTACTTCTAAAAAAAAAATTGTTCTAGTCTCAATAAAAAAGAATGTCAACTTGTCAGATATGGAAAGTTTAGGGGCTGAGTTTTATGGACGTATTAATTATAAAACAAACGCTGAATATTATCTAAATTTAGACAGCACAACTCTTAAAAATGAAAGTTTTATAGGTCATTTTCTTCATGGATTAAAATTGAAATCATATAAATTTAACAAATATAAATCCAAGAAATCAACAAGGATTATTTCAATTGTCGTAGTAGGAAACAAAAATAAAATTTCAATTAAAAATCAATTGAAATTTAAAGCACTTGAGGATGGGACTTTCTACACAAGAGATCTAGTTTCTGAGCCAGGAAATATTTTGCATCCAGATGAATATGCAAGAAGACTAAAATCTCTTAAAAAGTATGGTTTAAAAGTAAATATACTTGATGACAAAAAATTAAAAAAATTAGGTATGAATGCTTTGCTTGGAGTAGGGCAAGGAAGTGTAAGAGGATCATACCTTGTAACAATTGAATGGAATGGTGCAAAAAAAAATTCAAAACCTCTAGCGTTCGTCGGCAAAGGAGTGTGTTTTGATACAGGTGGATACTCACTGAAACCTGCAAAATTTATGGAAGATATGACTTACGACATGGCAGGTTCAGCTGTAGTAGCTGGTTTAATGAAAAACTTAGCAATAAGAAAAGCAAAAGTAAATGCCGTTGGTGTAGTGGGACTCGTAGAAAATATGGTAAGTGGAAATGCTCAAAGACCAGGTGATATTGTAAAATCTTTTAGTGGTAAAACAATTGAAGTTTTGAATACTGACGCTGAAGGTAGATTAGTCTTAGCTGATGCTCTAACTTTTACTGAGAAAAAATATAAACCCAAGTTTATAGTAGATTTAGCAACTTTAACTGGTGCAATAATAGTTTCTTTAGGTTCAGAGTATGCTGGGCTTTTTTCTAATGATGATGAATTATCAGAACAACTAGTTAATGCAGGAAAACAAGTTGAAGAAAAACTTTGGAGAATGCCTCTACATAAAAACTATGATAAATTAATAAATTCTAAAAATGCTGATATGCAAAATATAAACTATGTTGGAGGGGCAGGATCAACCACAGCAGCACAATTTTTACAAAGATTTATTTTGAATAAAACACCGTGGGCACATTTAGATATTGCTGGAATGGCATTTTCAAAATATGGAGGTGCTTTAAATTCAGGTGGAGCAACTGGTTATGGAGTAAGATTATTAAATCAACTTATAAAGGATTACTATGAGTAATGTAGAACAAACTTTATCAATTATAAAACCAGATGCTGTCGAAAGAAATTTGGATCAAGAAATTAAAGAAATCTTTAAAAAAAAAGATTTTTTAATTATTAAAGAAAAAAAAATTCAAATAGAAAAATCTGAGGCTGAAAAATTTTATAAAGTGCACGAAACAAAACCATTTTATAATGATTTGTGTGACTATCTTTCTTCAGGCCCTATAGTTGTGATGGTACTAGAGAAAGATAATGCTGTTTTAGCTAATCGAAAATTAATGGGTACTACAAATCCTATTGATGCTGAAGAGGGAACTATTAGAAAGAAATATGGTATTTCTATTGACAAAAATTCAGTTCATGGATCAGATAGTATTGAAAATGCTAAAATAGAAATTGATTTTTTTTTTAAAGATTAATTTAAAATTTTCATAATTGCAGCAGGATATAGCTTATGTTCTTGTTTAAGAACTTTTTTAGATAATGAATTTGAACTTTCATTCTTTGCTATTCTTACTTTTTTTTGCATAATTATTTTTCCAGAGTCTAATTTTTTTGTAACTAGGTGAACTGTACAACCAGAAAATTTTTCTTTATTTTTAATAGCTTTTTCATGAGTGTTAAGCCCTTTATATTTTGGTAAAAGAGATGGATGAATATTGATTATTTTACCATTAAAACTTTTAATAAAATTTCCTGATAAAATTTTCATAAAACCTGCAAGACAAATAAAACTGATATCATTTCTTTTGATAATAGACAAAATTTTTTTTTCAGCATTCTTTTTAAATTTAAAATTTATAATTTTCTTTTTTATTCTAAATTTTTTCGCATAAATAAGGCCTTTTGCTTTTTTAGTATTCGAGATGATTAGATTTATTAAAATTGGTGATTTTTTAGTCTTAGAAAATTTTATCAAATTATATAAATTACTACCAGTACCAGAAATAAAAACGGCAGTCTTAACTTTTCTAGGACCAATTAATTTTTTCATTAAGTCTAACTTTTTTATTCCCCTCTATGATTTTACCAATGATATATGGTTTAAATTCGTTAGTAAAAAAACTAGTTATTTTTTTTAAATTTTTAGGTTCAATAACTAAACAAAATCCCACCCCACAATTAAATGTTTTGAGCATTTCCTTATCCTCAATACCCTGATTTTTAAGCCATTTAAATATTCTAAGTGTATTGATTTTATTCAAATTAATTTCACCACAAAGACTGTTTGGAATAATTCGTTTAATATTGTCTGCTAATCCTCCACCTGTTATGTTTGCACATCCGTTGATCAAATTTTTATTAATTAAATTTAAAACTTCTTTAACATAAATTTTTGTCGGCTTAATTAATTCTTTTTTAAGAAATTTATTCTTCTTAATATTAATTTTTTTATTTTTAATTAATTTTCTTACCAGTGAGTATCCATTAGAATGTAATCCACTAGAAGGGACAGCTAAAATAAGATTATTTTTTTTTATTTTTTTTTTAACTAAAATTTTTTTTTGATCAACTAACCCTACAGCAAAACCAGCAATATCAAACTTACCTTTTTCATAAGTGCCTGGCATTTCTGCTGTTTCCCCTCCAACCAATTCACATTCAGAAATATCACAACCTCTAATTACACCCTTAATGATTGATCTTAATTTAGGTAAATTAATCTTATTAATAGAAATGTAGTCTAAAAATAATAGAGGTTTTGCGCCCTGAACTATTAAATCGTTGACACTCATTGCAACAAGATCTATCCCAATTGTATCGAATTTTTTTAATTCATTAGCAATTTCAATTTTTGTACCCACCCCGTCAGTACAAGCTACAATTTTTGGATTTTTAATATTCTTTGGAATATTTGATATTGATCCAAAACCCCCTATATTATTAAACTTTTTTTTGCCCTTTTTTTTTGATGATATATTAGATATGAATTTTACAAATTTATCTGCTGTTGCAATATCAACACCACTTTTTTTATATGTAAATAAGCTTTTATTCATTACTATAAGGTATGTTTATTAAAATTAATTTTTATACAAAAAACTTATATAATTTTTTTTTATTTCTATCTCTAATTTTATTTTTTTTTTCCACAACAAAAGTCCATGGAAAAGCATTTGATATTAATAACGTTGAAATTTCAAAGCCATTTGAGATTAATTTTAACAAAAATGAGGTTATAGATGAGGGATTTAAGAAGGCCTTTAATGAGCTTATATATTTAATGGTTAACTCTTCAGATCAAAAAAAAATCAATAAAATTAGATTAAATGAAATTAAAGGAACTATTGATTCTTTTTCGATTAAGGAGGAAAAGTTTATAAATGAAATATATTTCGTAAATTTAGGTGTTTCATTCAACAAAAAGAAGATATTTAAATATTTAGAAAAAAAAAATATTTTTCCTTCTATTCCTTTAAAAAAGAAATTTTTATTTATTCCAATTGTAATAGATGAGAGAAATAACGATTTATTAATATTTAATAACAAAATCTTTACTGAATGGAATAATTATTCTGAAAGTTATCATCTAATTGATTATCTATTACCGACTGAAGATCTAGAAGATATTAATTTGATCAAAAAGAATTATGATTCTATTGAAAAGTATGATTTCAAGGAAATTATAAACAAGTATTATTTAGAGAATGCAATTATAACCTTGATTTTTAAAAAAGATAATCAAATAAGAGTCTTATCAAGAATTTCATCGAAAAAAGATGTTGTATTAAAAAATCAAACTTTTTCTAATTTTGATTTTGATAATTTAGATGAAGTAAAATTATTTATTAAAGATTTAAAAATAATTTATGAGGATCATTGGAAGAAATCTAATCAAATTAATACATCCATTAAGCTGCCGCTTAATATAAAGGTTGAAAATTCAGACAATCTGAAAATTTCAAAATTTGAGAGAGCTCTTAATGATACTGACTTAATTTATGATTTTTTTATATCTAAATTTAATAAAAACTATATTTATTTTCAAGTTATTTTTAATGGATCCACAGACATGTTCTTAAAGTTAATGAGTGATAATGATTTCAATTTTAATACAGAAAAAAAAACATGGATTTTAAAATGAGAGATTTGAAACAAAAAATAATTAAATTTGAGTATGAAAAAAATTTTAAAGATGATGATTTTTATATATCTAAAAGTAACCAACATATTTTCAATTTGATAAGTAAGTGGCCAAAGTGGGAAAAAAATTTTTTAAATATTAATGGTGAAAAATTTTCAGGTAAGACACATCTTATTAATATTTTTTTGAAAAAATTCAAAGGTATTAAAATAGACTCAAGTTTACTTAATAATGACATTTTGAAGGAAATAACATTACATCAAAATATAATTATAGAAAATTTAACAAAAAAAATTAATGAGGAATTACTTTATACTTTGTTTAATATAGTAGATCAGGATAACAAGTATTTAATAATAACTTCTACTAAACCAATAGTTGATATAAAATTTGATTTAGTTGATTTAAATTCAAGATCTAAAAATTTTCTTTTACAAAGCATAGAAAAGCCAGATGACGATTTAGTCTTTGCTTTATTATTGAAAAACTTATCAGATCGACAAATATCATTAGAAAAAAAATTGTTGGATTATGTCGTTAAAAGAATTGATAGATCATATGGTAAAATATTCAATTTTATATATAAAATTGACGAGATTAGTTTAAAAAAAAAAAAATCTATTGATTTAAAAATTTTAAAAAATGTTTTAGAGGAATAATTGAATAAATTTAGAACCCATAAATGTAACGAACTTAGAAAAACAAATGTTGGAAATGAGGTTTCTCTTTCAGGCTGGATTAATAAAAAACGTGATCATGGAAATCTTTTATTTATTGATCTTAGAGATAATTATGGGATCACTCAATGCATAATAGATAAAGATAATTCAAACTTTACTAGTTTAGAAAAAATTCAACTTGAAACTGTTATAAAAGTAAATGGTAAAGTTATTGATAGGTCTAGAGAAACAATCAACAAAGATATTGATACTGGAGAAATCGAAGTTGCAATTAAAGATTTTGTTATTTTGGGTACATGTGAAGAATTGCCAATGCCTGTATTTAGCGATCAAGAATATTCTGAGGAAATAAGACTCAAGTATAGGTTTTTAGATTTAAGAAGAAAAAAAATTCATGAAAATATTATTTTGAGATCAAAAGTAATCTCTTTTATAAGAAATGAAATGAGTAAATTGGATTTTTTAGAATTTCAAACACCTATATTAACTTCCTCAAGTCCTGAGGGGGCAAGAGATTTTTTAGTACCTAGTAGATTAAACCCAGGTAAATTTTATGCTCTTCCACAAGCACCTCAACAATTTAAACAACTTATTATGATTTCTGGTTTTGATAAATATTTTCAAATTGCACCCTGTTTTAGAGATGAAGATGCCAGAGCTGATAGAAGTCCAGGTGAATTTTATCAACTTGATTTAGAAATGTCATTTGTTGAACAAGAAGATGTATTTAATGTGGTTGAAAAATTGTTAGTCAACACTTTTAAAAAATTTTCAAATAAAAAATTAATTTTTGAAAAATTTCCTAAAATTTCATACGCTGAGAGTTTATTAAAATATGGAAGTGATAAGCCTGATTTGAGAAATCCATTAGTAATTTCAGATATTACTGAAATTTTTTTGAGGGATGATGTTTCATTTGAAATATTTAAAAAATTGGTCAAATCTGGCTCTAAAGTTAGATGTATAGTAACAAAAAACACAAAAGATAAGCCTAGAAGTTTTTTTGATAACATAGATAAATGGGCGAAAGAACAAGGCGCTTCTGGACTTGCTTATTTTACTTTTGAAAAAAATAATGAAATTTCAGCCAAAGGTCCCATAGGCAAATTCTTTTCTAAAGAAGCTTTAGAGGAAATTATGAAAAAAACACAAGCCAAAGTTGGTGATAGTATTTTTCTAGCCTGCAATAAACAAAAAGAATTAGAGAAAATTACTTCGCTAGCAAGAGAAAAAATTGCTGATGATTTAAACTTAATTGACGAAAATACTTTTGCGTTTTGTTGGATAGTTGATTATCCAATGTTTGAAAGAGATGAACAAACAAATAAAATTCAATTTAGCCATAATCCATTTTCTATGCCTCAAGGAGAAATAGGTAAAATTAATTTTGAAAAACCATTAGATATACTTGCTTATCAATACGATATTGTTTGTAATGGTGTAGAGCTGTCATCTGGCGCTATAAGAAATCATATACCCGAATTAATGTACAAACTTTTCTCTATTGCCGGATATGATAAAAAACAAGTTGATGAAAAATTTAGTGGAATGATAAACGCATTGAGTTACGGAGCACCACCTCATGGAGGCATAGCCCCCGGTATTGATAGGATTGTAATGCTTTTAGCAAATGAAAAAAATATTAGAGAAGTTACAATGTTTCCAATGAACCAGAATGCTCAAGACCTAATGATGAATGCCCCATCAGAGGTTGATGATAAGCAATTAAAAGAACTTAACTTATCTCTGAAATTAAAAAAATAGTTTATTTTTTACCTTTAAGATTTATCTTTATATCTGACAAATCAACTAAATTTTTTTTATAGTTATTTCTCACAAACCCTTTACTTGTAATATCTTTTACTATTTTTAATAATTGATTTTGATCCTCAGAACTTTGCTCATCTAAATTATAATTCTCAGAGTTTCCAATCGAAGGGGTATGAGCAAGATCCTCTCTATTTTGGTAAGAGATGGCTAATTCCCTAAAAATATAGTCTAAAATAGATGTAGCACTCAAAATTCTATCATTACCATGAACTTTACCAGAAGGTTCAAATTTTGTTCCTACAAATGCACTAATATATTCATCTAGTGGTACACCGTATTGCAACCCAAGAGAAACAGCTATGGCAAAATTATTCATTAAAGCTTTTACAAGCTCTCCTTCTTTACTAGTATCAATGAATATTTCACCTATTTTTCCATCTTCATATTCACCTGTATGTAAATACACCTTATGATCACCGATAGTGGCTTTTTGAATGTAACCTTTCCTTCTGTCAGGCATACCAAATCTTTTACCATTATTTTCTGAATTAGAGCTTTTTGATCTAATTAAATTTTCTAAATTTTTGGAGTTTGGTTTTTTATTATCAGAAATAATATCAATTTTTTTATTTTCAATAATTTTATTATTTTTAGGATCAAGGCTCTTTGTTTTCCTATTATCAAGTTTTACATCTAAAACTTCAAATTTTCCATCATCTCTTTTCTCAAGATTTTTAAGCTCTACTTCATTAACATCATCTAGATAATGATTTACCTTAAATGTACACGTATAATATGTTTCTACTAAATATTTTGACATTTGACCCCAATTTTTTAAAATTAATTTGAATAATGATTCAAATTATTTATATACAAAATCAAATTTTAGTCTAATTTAATTTATACAATTTTGAATTGAA
>MDTB01076535.1_pt1 | contig 23353 bp, 40 predicted proteins | sample 811161 | NCBI WGS metagenome assembly MDTB01 (sample SAMN05326650, study PRJNA326480) | marine metagenome | isolation source: seawater | place: Mediterranean Sea | collected 2009
CCATTATAAAAATGAAGTAAGTATAATAACTTATAAAAATGACAATTTTAGATAAAGTTCAAATAGGAAATACTGTCAAAGTTAATCTAAATCTTTCAAAAGATAGATTATCAAAAGAGACAATTGAAGCTATAAATATTTCACCGGAATGCACTATAAGTGATTTTAAAATTACTGATGGAATGGGTATAGGTGTAATACTTAACTTATCAAATGGTAAAGAAGAATGGTTTTTTGAGAATGAAATTCAGTTTTTAGACGAGAAAGGTAATATATTACAAATGGAATTTAAAAATAATAATGATAAGAATACAATATTTAATATTTTTAATAATCTCAATTACTTACCTAAAGTAAAATCTAAAGAACTTTTGAATCCAATTAATTTTATAGCTTGGCTAATTTTTTCTGTAAAAGATATTCTTTAAATTTTATTGAAAAAAGTTTAAATAAAGGGAATTTTTTTTTGAAAAAATTTATTAAATTCAAAATTAAATTGATTAATTAAATAATATGGATGAGAATATTATTCAGGTGAGAAATTTATCAAAATCATTTGATATTTCATCTAAAGAACCTGGTCTTAAAGGTACACTTAAGCATTTTTTTAAAAGAGAAACAAAAAGTGTTGAGGTTATTAAAAATATTAATTTCAAAATAAAAAAAGGTGAGATAGTTGGTTTCCTTGGAGCAAATGGTGCTGGGAAAACAACAATCCTGAAAATGCTCTGTGGTTTAATATACCCAAGTGATGGTTATTTGGCGGTTGCTGGTTATTTACCTTACAAAAGAAAAACTAATTTTCTGAATAAAATAACCTTGATAATGGGGCAAAAACAGCAATTAATTTGGGATCTTCCCCCAATTGAATCTTTTTACTTAAATGCTGCAATTTATAATATAGAAAAATTTGAAGCAAAAAAAAGAATTAGAAAGTTATCAGATATGCTTGAGATAGATAAAGAGCTTTATATACCTGTTCGAAAATTATCCTTAGGTCAAAGAATGAAAGCCGAATTATTGGCAGCCTTAATACATAAACCAAATATTTTATTTTTAGATGAACCTACATTAGGACTAGACATAAATGCTCAAAGAAATCTTAGGAACTTTTTGAAAATTTATAATAAAGAAACTGAAGCCACAATTTGTTTAACAAGTCATTATATGCAAGACATTACATCTTTATGTAAGAGAGTGATTTGTGTAAACGAAGGCTGTATTACCTATGATGGGAAGCTAGATAAACTATTAAAAAAAATATCTCCAGTTAAAGATCTTCTAATTATCCTCAAGTCAGATAAAGATGCTAAAGAATTATGTAATTCAGGATTCATTATTAAAAATAGAAATCAAAAAGAAATAACAATTACCATAAAAAAAATTGATATTAAATCGACTTTAAATTGGATTCTTAATAAATTTGATGTCGAAGATTTATATATAAATGAAACACCAGTGGATGAAATAATTGGAAAAATTTTAGCTAAGGAAAAATTATAAATGTCTAATATAAATAGGCATAAAATAATAACTCTATTAAAAGTACAATATTCAAATATGTTGGAGTATAGAGTAGAGATAGCTTTATGGGCATTATCAGGAATAATTCCTTTTTTCATGCTTAATATATGGACAAATAATAACTTAAACGATTCACTTAACTTAAGTAACATAATGTTATCTAGATATTTCTTGAGTGCATTCTTTGTAAGACAATTTTCTGTTGTCTGGGTTGTCTTTACTTTTGAAGAAGATGCACTTCTAGGAAAAATATCACCATATTTAATTCAACCTTTAAACCCCTTTTTTAGATATTTTGCTCAACATATAGCTGAGCAAATTACTCGCTTTCCTTTTGCGATAATAATTGCATTAATATTTTTTCTCTTAAATCCAGGAAGTATTTGGATTCCTAATTTAGGCATTTTTTTATTATCGTGTCTAGCTACATTTTTTTCTTTTTTAATCCAATTTTTGATTCAATCAATTATTGCTTGTTTGTGTTTTTGGACAGAAAAGGCTTCTTCGATTGAAAGATTACTATTTATTCCAACTCTCTTCCTTTCTGGACTTTTAGCTCCTGTAATATCATTCCCAGAATATGTTAAATCATGGATATACATAACACCATTCCCTTACTTAATTGATTTTCCAGCAAATTTATTATCTGGTAACAAAACAAACGTAATCTCTGGATTGGTCATGCAAGTATTTTGGATTTCAATTCTTTTCCCTTTATTTAAAGAGACATGGTCTAGGGGAACAAAAAAATATACGGCAATGGGGTCATGAATCTAAAAAAATATTTTAAAATTTATTCTTTATTTCTATACACCTCATTGGCATCAGAACTTGAATATAAAACTAACATAATTGTTGATTTTATAACTGCAATACTAAGCTTGATAGGTAGCGTATTTCTACTAACTATATTTTTTCAAAATACTGATAAAATCGGAGGGTGGGGCTTTGAACAAGCCTTAATTATACAAGGTATATATACAATCCTTAATGGAATAACAAATACATGGTTCAATCCAAATCTTACAGAAATTGTTAAACATATCAGAGAAGGTACATTGGATTTTGTCCTTCTTAAACCAATAGATAGTCAATTTTTTATTTCATTAAAAAAAATAGCACCATCAGGATTTTTAGAAATAATAATGGGAGTTGCTTTATTAATTTATTGCGTAGGGTTAAATAAAATAATTATAAATCTAGGGTTTTTAATTTTATGCCTATCAACATTATTATGTTCGATAGTTATTCTTTATAGCTTATGGTTTTTAATTTCTACAACAACGATTTGGTTTGTGAAAACATGGAATGCAACAGAAGTATTACGTTCTTTTCTTTATATAGGAAGATTTCCATTAAATTCATTTTCATTTTCATTGAGAATATTCTTTAGTATTGTTATTCCAATTACTTTCATAACGGCAATCCCTTCTGAAGTTTTCTTAGGTCTTGCACAATCATGGGAAATATTTTTAGAGCTAGTTGTTTCTGGAATATTTTTAATAGTTTCAAGAAGATTTTGGTTATTTGCTCTGAAGTTTTACACATCAGCATCTAGCTAATTTTTATCTTATAAATTCTCTACATAAATCCAACATCTTTTGCTTGCTAGTTAGATTGGTTAATTTTGATAATTTCTTAAAATTTAATGATGACTTTTCAATTTTAAGTAGGGTACAAAGATGATTCATATCAAAATGATTTGAAATCTTTCCAAGCTTTATAGAAATAATAGATAAGATAGTTATCAAAGAAACAAAGGCAAAAGATAACAAGATAGAAAAAGAAACTTTAGAAAATTCATCTTTTTGGGTTTTGACTTCAAATTTCATTATTCCATAATATGCTGAGGGCATTTAATTGCAGCGATAGCAATTGCTGTAACTTTAAAATTATCAGAATTTTCAATAACTTTTTTTACTTCCAATGGACCATACTTATTACTTGCATCACTATAAGAAAGGAGTAAAGACTTATAATTATCATGGCCTACATTTCTATATTCACAGAAATTATCACCAACAAAGTTTAAAAGTGTAAGTAGAGTTAACTCGATCATTTAATTTGTAAATTATCAAACACTTTTATGAATAATACATTGGATCGTACCTTAAACAAGGTTATAAAGTAAAATATCAAAAATTTAAATTTATATTCTTTGAGAAAAGATTCTAATATTACAAAACATTATCACGAAGGAAATTATTTTTATAGTTTTGAAATAAAACCACTATCTGTAGTGTGGATAAAATCAAATACTTCCGCTATGGATGGGGGGTTGCAATTTTGAAGAAATTGGTTTAAAAATAAGATTCCCCATCACCCAGTCTCACATATGTGAGGCTTTTTTTTTTTAAACTCTTTGAATTAAATACAACTCAAATTTTATATAAAAGTAATTTTTAATACAAATTCAATTCACGAGAATAATTATTATTTTTGAAATTGTTAATAAAATGAATTTATCACTTTTAACAGCAACAGCCGCTCTAGGACTTTTTTTAACTACGACTGCTGTATTAGCATTTGCAATTAGTTAAATAATATCAATAGACCAAGGGACTTGATTAATAAACTAAAACCCACAAGAAAACAGACAATCGTAAAAGTTTTCTTAATCAGTAGATTTCCTTTTAAATTTGATAAATGAGCCCCTAAATATCCCCCCAAAAAAGATCCTAATATAAGGATTACTAATAAGTTTGTAGATATTAAACCAATTCGACTTAAAAATAACGCTCCTATAGCATTCCAGAAAATACCTACTGTAAAGAATGTCAAACTAACAGCTCTTAGAAAATCAATCTGAAAAACATTAATTAATAAAATAGTTACTAATAAACCTGTTCCAGATGAAACTGACCCATTAAGAATACCAACAAAGAAAATAGGCAATATAAATTTAACTTTAAAGCTATAATTGATTTTATTAGCCTTAGAGTTCAATCCTAAACTTGGTTTATTAAAAGAATATAAGGCTAAAATTATTGAAATGAAACCTAATATTAAATACAAATATTGTTCAGACAGGAATCTTACAATATTTGATCCCAAAATGACTCCAGGGGTTCCAAAAAATAAAATTTGCAATAAAACATCAGAATCATTTCTCAGAGATTTGAAATTCCTCATTGATCCACCTATCCCTAAAGCAACTGTGGCAATTTTATGAGTAGCAAGAGCTTGATAATAAGGTGACCCAAATAAAATTAATACCGGTAATTGTATTAATCCAGCACCTCCCCCTGAAATAGCTGAAAATGTATTAGATATAAATGAAATTAAAAATATGATAGAACCTTTTAAAAAATCAAAATCATTAATAATTTGCAAATTGAGTATTATATGTAGCATTAAATATAATTTTTCCTTATTAGAAACATTTATAGAAATTAAAGGATATAAATATTATATATTTATTAAAAAGTTTAGTCTTTTTATGTAATTTAGAAATTATTCTAAACTATTATAATTAATATAAATTTCAAGATCATTATGCATAATCAAGATGCAATTTACCTTGATCAATTTTGTCCGAAGATTAATAATAAAAACTGGCGAGATTCCTTATATAAATTAACTAAAAATAAATGTATTTATTGTGGTCAGCCATCTGAATCTCTTGATCATATACATCCTAGGTCAAAAGGCGGAAAAAGCATCACAAGTAACTGTGTTCCTTGCTGTTTATCCTGTAATGGGCAAAAATCTGATTCTGAAGTACTTAATTGGTATAGAAATCAAAAGTTTTACGACCCTAGAAGATCTATGGCAATAAGAGCATGGTTCAATGATGATTTAAAGCTGGCATCAGTTTTGCTAAATTATATTAATTAAATCATGATTATAAATATCAAATATTACCAAGAATATTCAATTATTAATCATTGAATATTAAATAGTTTTTTAAAAATTGTATATAAATAATACTATAGTTTAAATATAAATATTAAATGATTTATCTAATATCTCAAAATATTCTTTTTCATTGATTGAAATATTAGAAAAATCATCTTTCCACATAATTGGTGATTCAATTACCTTTCTTTCTGGAGATTTTACAGAAAAAATAAATGCAAAAACAACAATAATAGTTACCAAAATTACTATTATTACATACTTGTCAGAGATATTATTCATATAAAAAAATTAACGGGATAATTGTTTTTCAGGTGTTGTTTTATCATAAAACTCTAAAAAATAGGATTTAAAATAATCTATTCCATCTATACCAATTAATCCGAATGACCAACCGCAATCATTTATAACTTTTATAGAAATTTGATTAGCCAAATCTTCCTTCTCAATCCATTTTTTTTGAGGGTTATATGAAAACGACACAATTTTTTCTGTATTTGCTATAGCGGAAGTCATGGCTTCATCTTTAGATAAGCCATTTTGAATTGATTTACAAAATATCTTTGAAAAATTATTTGTTATCCTACTTTGAAGAAGACTAACTATTGGGTCAGAAGTATGGGATGCCAATGAAAAATTAGGATTTAAAAAAATAACCGCAAAAACTATAAAACTAAAAAATAATCTGAACAAATTCTTATAATGTTACTACTAGACATTATAAATAATAGTATTTAAGTTTTTTAATAATTTAATTCTCATAACTAATAAATCTTTAAATCAATTTATAATTTAAATTTCAATTTATTAAATAAAAACAAATATTGATAGCACTTAGTAATAGTATCTTAGATGTAAATTTTTGATTAAATTATATGGACCAATATTTAATGACTCTTCTTTTCTTTCCAGATTGGACAAATGGATTACCCTCTGACTTTTTAATATTACATTTTTTTGTAGGGGCTGTGATCTTTCCATTTAATATGATCCATGCGAAAGCAAGACGAATTGACGCTCAAAACCCTAAGGAAGCAGCTAATGGATATAACAACTCTGATAAAACTAGTTATTTTGGTTATGAAGAAATAACATAGAAAAAAGAAAGCTCATTAACTAACTAGATTTTTGATGATAATTTTTCTAAATTCTGCAATAAATCTAAAAATTTTTAGTCCAACTGCACCAATTGGGATTTTTATTTTATTTATTGGTTTAATTTTCAGCGGAATGATTTTTTATATCATTTACGCTGTAAGTACAAACAAGGAGTCTATCGATGACAAAAAAATCAGAACTGGAAAGGAGATTATCCAGCAAGAGAAAATCGGTAAACTTTTTCCTAAGAAAAAATAATTTTTATAATTTTATTTTTCAATAGCTTAAAATTTACATAATTTATTAATGGATCAAGAGGATCATTAAACATTAGTCTTAATTCTTTGAGTTGAAACATTTTAAAATCTTATGTTATCAATACTCTAATTAATTCGTGGTAAATAAATAAATATGATTAGTAAAGCTAAGATCTTTTTTTTTTCACACGTTAATGCTAAAACATAAGAAATAGATTATTTCTTTGAAAAATAAATATTTATTTCTGTTTCTAGCTAGTGGAGTGTTAAATGAAAAAGGATTTTGGCTAATTGGAATCAAAAATAGTGACATTAAAGTACTTGATGATAAAAGCCTTTTAGAATGTCATAGAAAAGAATTAATTGGTCATGAATCTGCGGAGGATATACTTAATGCAATAAATTTAAATATACATAATTTAATTAAAGATTTAAAAGAAAATCATCTTCCAATAGATGAACCCCCTAAAGGTATTTCATTCAATATTCCATTAAACATGTTAGAAAATATTTTTGATTTCTGGTTAGATAAATATAAGGATAAATTGGTTTGGGAAACATGTTTTGGTCTTCTTAAAATCAGAGGAAGAGTACCTTTAACAAATTTAATTAATAGCAATAGCATTAAAGGGGATTCAAAAAAATGGGCTCTGGAAATAGAGAAACTGCACAATTTTAGGACTAATTCAATAAAAAATAATGAAACGAATGAGCCAATGTGGAAATAATTAAATATTTCCGAATTAAAATGTTTACTTATTTAAAATTTAAGTAAAGATAAGATTATTTATTAAATAAAAATGAAAAAGCCATATTCTTTTAATCAAGATCAAATGGATGGAATTGTGGAAGAAATCTACGCAAATATTATAAAAGAATGCAACAAATTAATAGATGAAACAAATTGTCCAAACGAGCAAGTAGTGGCACTTTTAAGTGTAATTGCTTCAAATTATTCTCCATTAGTTGAAAATAAAAAAAATTAGCATGAAAAAACATTTTACATGGATGGAATTTGATAAAAGTGTTGATTATATTGCTAATCAATGCCAATTTTTAGAGTTATCAGGAATATATGGCATTCCAAGAGGCGGACTATGCCTTGCGGTAGCATTAAGTCATAAATTAAATATTCCACTAATTCAAAAACCTTTAAAAAATTCTCTGATAGTTGATGATGTTTTTGAGACTGGATATACCTTAAGTAAATTTAAAAATATTGAAGGTGCAAATTTCTTTGTATTAATTAGTAAAAAGAAACCTATCTGGTGGAGGACAGTAAACTTAACCGATAAAAAAGAATGGATAGTCTTCCCATGGGAAAATAAAAATAATTCTCTTAATGAAGAAAAAGAATACATTAATAAAAGAGGTTTGAAATGACTAAAAAATTATATTTAGCTAATCCATATGGATTTTCAAACCAAGCAAAAAATCTATTAGATGAATTCATTCAAATTTTCCAAGATCTCAAGTTAGAAGTTTATGAACCTTTTGAAAGGACAAAACATTTAATTAGTGAAAAAGAAGAATGGGCTTATGAATTGGCTACTAACAATCTCAACGATTTAAAGTTATGTGATTGTATTTTTGCAATCGTTAATGGAAACCCACCTGATGAAGGTGTTATGGTAGAGCTTGGAATTGCAATCGCGCTTAAAAAAGAAATATTTTTATTTAGAGATGATTTTAGAAATTGCTCCGATAGTGACCAATATCCTCTAAATTTAATGTTATTTGTTGGCCTACCAAAAGAAAGTTGGTCAAAAAATTATTTTAAAAGTTTAGAAGATATAAAAAACCCTAAAAAGAATTTTTTAAAATGGGCTCAAAGATAGTTATAAATAAACATAATCATTAAATATCAATTTAGTTTAATCATTAAAAAGGCATTTAAAATGATATAATTATTTTTATTTGTTAAATTTTGACTCAAGTTACTGTGGGAGAAAATGAGGGTATTGAATCCGCCCTTAGAAGATTTAAAAGACAAGTCTCAAAATCTGGGATATTTGCTGATTTAAAAAGATTAAGACATCACGAAACACCTATAGAAAAATATAAGAGGAAATTACAGCAAAGACGAAAAGCAAGAAGAAGATAATTGATTCAATTCTTAAATTAATTTTCATATATAATTTCTCATAATCAATCATTGAATCCCTGAAAGATTGATCTATACAATAATTTAAAAGGCGTAAAAGCTTTAAATATTGTTAATCCATAAAAATTTTTTCCTATAAATAACAAGAAAATAAATTTTCTTAAAATTCAATGAAGTGATATTCAATTAAATTTGATAGATCATTTTTTTTTAATTCTGAAGTATATAATTTGATGTTGTTAGTATAAAAATATAAATTAAAAAAGAGATTATTTATTATTCATAAAAAATTTAAAAAAATCAAAATACATATTTTTTTGAATAAATAATTATAAGAACTATATAAAATTAAGATAATAGGAAAAATTAATTTCAAATCATAATAAAGACTATCTCAAATAAATTAATGAATACTTAATTTAAAGTAAATTAAAAAATTATTAAAGATTCTTTAGTTTTTTAACCAGATTTATTCCTACTCCAGGTACTGCAAGAAGATCTTCATCTTTTGCTGAAGTTATTGATTTAGTAGTTTTGAAACCGGCTTTATAAAAAGCCTCTGCACTCTTAGCACCAACCCCAGGAATTGCTTTAAAAGCTTCAATTATTTTTTTAGGGTCATCCTTTTTTGTTTTAGACTTAGAGGACTTAGAAGACTTAGAAGACTTTACTACCTTCTTTTTAGTTTTCGCTTTAGGAGCTTTAGCTTCAGTGATAACAGATGGAGGTTCACTCTTAAAAAGAATTGATTTTAGTTTACTTAAAAATTTAGTAATCATTTATTCAAGAAAATAGGATAATTTTTTTAGATTTAATATAACTTTAATAAATCATGAAGTATATTAAAGAAATAAAAAAATTTTTATTTACATCTATATAAAGACATATATTTATTTATGATGCAAGTGGAAAATCTAATGAGCAACTATAAAATTATTTTAAAAAATAGTTTTGATTATTTGATTTAATCAATCAAAATATAATGATTTTTCTTCTTTTAAAATTTTTTATAATTATTTGAAAAGGATTCGAGCTAGTAATCCACTTTTTAGCATCTTATATATGAGATATCCTAAACTAAATTACTTCAATTGTAGCTATTCTGTACTCAATAAAACTGATAAAAGCTCATACCATAAACTAAATAATGGGAAAAATTAAAAAAAAATACATTAATAGGTTAAAATTTCTCTAAATAAATTATATATTTACTTTTAAAAGTTAATATTTCATATTAAAAGAAACAAATTTTCAAAATTCTAAACTTTTTTGAATATGCAGTTAATAATTATTAGTGGACCATCTGGGAGTGGAAAAACTACACTTTCAAAAATAATTCTACAAAGATATAAAAATGGAATAATATTAAATACCGATAACTATTATAAAACAGATCTAACAAGTCAAATATTATCAAAAATAGTAGTTTGTTATTTTGATAGAAAAATTAGTTTCAACTATAAATTATTTAAAGAAGATCTAGAATTCATCTTTAAAAACGGTTTTTCAAAATTCTCCTATGAGTATAATTTCAAAAGAAAGTCTATAAAAAAAACGTCTAAATTCATTAATAACATAAGATTTATTGTTGTAGAGGGGATTTTTGGAAAAGAAATACTAAAATCTTTTTCGAGTAATGATTGCATTTTAATTAATATAAAAATTAATAAACAAACTTGTATGAAAAGAGTAATTGAAAGAGATTTTATAGAAAGAGGTAAAAATAAAAAACTTGCAAAAAGAGATTTTATAAAAGCATGGGAATTATTTTATAAGAATAATAAGAAATATTATTCAAAAAAATATTTTAAAAAATTTACTATAAGAGATAAATGTGACATAAACACTTTACTAAAAAATATAACTAAGATAATGCATTAATTTTGCAAGACAATTCCAAGGCACTCAAAATTGCCCCTTCAATCCTTCCAAAACCTTCAAAATCAAACCAATCACCACAAAAAGCTATATTGTAATTTTCACAAACTTGCAAACCTTCAGGAATAGCTTGGCCAGAAGGCTGGGATGCTCTCCAAATCATTGTAGATAAATCTTGATAATCAATTAATTTATTTATAAAATTGCTTTTATCAAATAATTCATTGAAGTTTATTAATATTTTTTCTTTAAATTTATCTTTATTTTGGAAATGAAAAAATTCCTCAATAAATTCGTTATTCTTTGTATGAATTACAATACCAAGCTTGTTATTAAATTGCTTTTGAAAAATAATTCTTTCAAATTTAAATTTTTCCTCTAAAAGTTTACTTAAAATGAAATATCTAAATTTATTTTTATAGTTATCTTTATAACAATAATTTATTTTTGTATAAATCAAAAAAGTTAGCCTTTGAACATAATCTTGTTTAATAAGAAGATTTATGATTTTATCAATTTTTTTATCATTATTCAAAGGAATAGCTTTTCTTAAAGGGATTTGATTAACTTTCAAAATATCTAAAGATCTTTTATGCAAAATTAAATTGCTTGAACAAATAAGAAATTTTGTTTGAAATTTATTTCCATTTTTAGAAGTTAAAATCCACCTATTATTTTCATAATTTAATTTAACTATTAAAGTTTCAAAGAAAAACTTAACCTGATCATTTGAGTTTTCTTTAGAAATGATTTTCTGCGATAATTCAGACATAGAGGATATAGGAATATAATTAGAGCAACGCAAGAAATCAGAATCAATTCTAGTTTCAAATAAATGATTTTCTTTCAATTCGATTACATCTGAAGTGTCGGATTCGATAATTTTTGAATCTAATAATTCTTGAATAAATGATTTTAATAAATGATTATTAGTTTTATTGCAAATATTAAAATTGGGAGAACCATGACTGAGCTCCCAACCAATATTATTAAGACTATATCTAGTACTAGATCTACCCCCCAGTTTTCGACCATTTTCGATAATTGCGATTTTCCCATCAAAACCATTTTTAATATGAGTTGATGCAAATACGCATGAAGATATGCCTCCACCAATTATTGCAATATCATATGAATTATCACTATGCATAATAATTTACTTTTTAGTGTTTCAACAAAGTATAAATTTCATCTAATTTCTCTAAAGAAGAAATTTCGGTTTCAATTACAGGACAGATATTATTATCAAGATAAATAGCAATTAAATCTTTTGTAAATGAATAAAAATCATCAAGTGAATTTAGATACATATCTGAAATATAAACTCCTTTCCAAGGACGAAACTTAAACCTTGAAATAAATTGCCTGGATGGGATTAATAAGCTACCAAAAATTTTTACATTTTGCTCATAATTAGATGAATAATTAAGAATAAATTTTTTTAAAAAATTAATTTCAGTTTCAATTAATTTAATATCAGTTCCAAATTGAAGCCAGATCGATTTTGTTAATCCTGATGAAATTTTTTTTTCAAATCTTAATCTCTCATCACAAACCTTAAAATATTTTTTTAAATAAGGATTATAAGAAATCCCAATATCTATTTTAGATGTTTTATCATTTTTAAATTCATTCAATACATTTAATACTTCAAAGTTTTTTCTCTTCCTTGAACCGGAAACAAGAAGTATTTCTTTGTTATTGTAAGTATTACATTTATTAATAAAATCTATAAATTCTAAATACGATATATTTCTATTTTTTGTATATTGATGATAAAGACTATAGTGATAAACAACATCCATATCATAATAATTCTGACCAATATAATCGATAATCTGCAAAAGGAATTCTTTTTTTATAATTCCTTTGCATGGGATATTTATCTTATTTAGTTTATTTGATCTGCAAAATTTAAGTTTATATTCTAATTGTAAAATATTTTTAAAAGATAATTCATATCTAAAATTTTTTAACATGAGTATAATTATAAATTTTTTTCTTTTGATGAGTTATCGGAAGCAAGCATCACTAACAACTCTTATTTTTGATATTTTTGTATTACCTTTTCCTTTTAATAAGTAATTTGGTGAAATTGCCAAGGCAGCTTTCAATGAAATTTGTTCTTTGGATGATTTATCAATTATATCTATAAAACATTTCCAATTATTTGGAATAATAAGGCCTGGCCAAGAAGTCCACAAACCTATAATTAATCCTGAAAATAATAAGAATAATGATTTCATATTAATAATTATAAGGATATTCACAAAAGATTATATTTTATAAAGATAAATATAAAGAAACCTTATAAAAAATAAATATCCAATATTTAATTTCTATGAATAAAATTCTTATTTAAATCAAATTTATGATGAACTCTAGGGGTTAGAATAGTACAAACAAGATTACTAAAGAATATGGCAAGTCAGGATTATTTAATTGCAATTGCTTTAATAGAGCAAAATGACTTAAGAGCTATGCCTTTAGGCGGAAAGGAAATTAAGGAGAATTTACAAGAAGAGGGTAATCTTAATAAACTTGGACAAGAAGTAATTTTAAATCTTCTTCTAAGAGTTTTTCAAAGAAGTGATGAAGGATCATTAAAAAGAGTTTCTGAAGATAGAGGATTATTATTAGTTCATATGCATCCAAAAAGAATGCAAAAAGAACTACCTTTTATAAAATCTGAATGGATAAGAGATGGTGATACAAATCAATTCTTAAAGTACTTGGGTAATCTTTCAAAAGAAATTTGGACTGCCTCTTTTGTAAAATATAAAGGCGTTGAACTTGTATCTGTTTCTAAGAACGAAGATATCTAAAAAATTTTTTAAACAAAATTTTATTTTAAAAATATTCTTGAATTAAGCTATCATTTTTTTTAAAAATATTTAAGCACTTTTTTTTGTTACCAAAATTAACTGATGCATATCTTGTTTCATTTTTTATATGTAAAGCACAATTACCCTCAATACAAATACAGGAATCTATTCTATTATTATTGATTATTTCATTTACAAAAGGCTTTCTTTCAGGTTCTTCATCATAATGAGGACAAGCAATACCATTTACGATGCCTAAGCAATCAATTATCTCTAATTTATCAGAGAAAGAATCTGTTATTCCCTTTTCAAACCAGCATATTGCACCGGCACTTACGCCACTCATTACAATCCCGTTTTCATAACCAATTTTGAGAATATTATGTAGATTCCATTCTTTCCAAACCCCTAACATACTTTTTGTATTACCTCCCCCAACATAAATAATATCTTGGGATAAAATCTTTTTTTCTAAATTTTCCGTTCTTTTAAAAAAGTCAAGATGATTGGTTATGCAATTTAATTTTGAAAAAGCCCTATAAAAATTTAATTTATATAAGTCATTATCACCTGATGCAGTGGGAATGAAGCAAATTTTGGGTCTATCTTTAATAACTAAGGATGTAATATATTTTTCTATTTTAAGATCACCTAAAGAACGACCAAATCCTCCACCTCCAATTGCCACAATATTTTTTTCCAAAACTTAAATAAAATTATGTATTTAAAACAGATTACCAAAAAAGAACACCTTGATATAAAGAAGTTATATTTTGAATCAATATTATCTATAGATGAAAGAATTTATTCTACCGAGCAAAAGAATGCTTGGGCAAGCCAAGCCTGGGATAATAAAAATTTTGACTTATCTCTTACTAAAGGTAAAGGATGGTATATTTACGATAAAAAAAATATACTCGCTTTTTCTTCAAGATATCCAGATAACAGGATCGCACTTTTATATTGCAAAGGAAATTCACAAAGAAAAGGTTATGGCACTAAGTTGCTTAATAAGTTAGAAAGTGATGCGCAGGGAGAGGGTTTACTTTCTCTATTAACTGAAGCAAGTTTATTAAGCTATAAATTATTTCTAAAAAATAAATGGGAAATAATTCGTAAAGAAAAAATAATTATTAAGAATATAATATTTGAAAGATATAAAATGATTAAAAATTTTAATTTATAAAAAGATAATGAGTAGTAGAAATAAACAAATATTAGTTTTTAAGAGATTATTTATTTGGGTATTATATTTATTTTCGGGCTATATACTTTATACAAAAAAAGGATATTTATTTTCTTTCTTTATTACCTTTGCAAAGGTAATTTATCCTTTATCAATTTTTTGGCTTCAAATAAGAATAAAAAGAAAAAGTAATTTCTTACCCATAGATGCATCCATGACGACATCTCTATTATGGTTTAATCTACTCCCTGTTTTGGCATGTTCTGTTACGGTAATCCTAAGTTTATTAAACCTAATTTTACATTTAGCAGATAAGTTGATTTAGTTTAAAATTTTCTTTAATTGATTATCGTCTATAGAAGTGATTTTTGAAAATAACAAAACAATATGTAAAGATATTTGCCTTTTCAGATAAATTGCTTAAATTTTAATTAGTAATTATTATTTTTATGAAAAATATTACGTTTAAGGCAAATATGAATTTTGATAAGCAAGAAGAAGAGATTAACGAAAATGAATTGTTCTCTCTAAAAATTACTGATAGTTTATATAAAAAAGATATTGGTAAATTTTTGGAAATACTATCATCTCACTTTATATAGTCAAAAAAGGAATACTTTATGATGTTCAAATTAAAACAGTTAGAGAAAAAAGTTTGTTTTTAGCCGATAATTAATTTTAGTAATTTAAAAAATAATGCAATTATTTCTTGCAGACTGTCAATTTCCAGATATTGATAATCAAGTAAAAGCCTACAAGTTATTTGTTGAAGCCTGGGAAAATGGAGAAATGGCTAAATCAGATAAAACAGATAAATTTGAGATGCTTTTTAGAGTTCATGCTCCCGGCGAAGGTAGGGTAGTTTGTTTATGTAAAGCTTATAGTGATAAAGAAATTTTTGAACATTTTGCGCCCTGGAGAGCAAAATTTGGAATTCATATGGAATTTACACCAGTGATTAGTTGTCAAAATATTGTTGATTTTCATAAAGATTTATTTAAGTCAATGAGCTAATATTTTTTTTTAATTTATTAATGTGAATAAACCTTTTTCAAATCTTATTAATTCAGTTAAGGATAAAGACTTAACTTCATCTGAAAAAATTACTAATAAAAAAGGGGGTGAGAAATCAAAACCTTTAATAATCTTTGGTTTTCTAATATCGTTATCTTCAATATTATTATTACTTTACACAATAAATTATAACTTTGGTTAATTTGAGTAATTTACACAATTACGTAAAGACCAACTATGAATTATATTTATAAAAAATAACTACACTAAATGGCTTTCAACGAAGGTGGCATGGCATCAGGCCTACTGATAATCGCAGTTTCTATTGTATTTGCTGCCGGATTTGGCTTCTTAGTATTACATTTTGTACCTGGAACACCTTTCTAGAGAAATCACAAGATGATGTAATTTTAAATTTTTTATATATTTACAGGTTCTACGTCTTGAACTGTACTGTTGTTGACTTCTGTTTTATTTTTGACTCTATAAGCATATATTAGAGATCCTAGAGCAATTGACGTTGAAGCTAGTAACCCTGAAACGAGAATTAAGGCAAAGAGGCCGCCTATCAAACCTCCTTTTAATCTAAGTAAATTAGATTTTATAAGTAAAACTAATAAAAATAAAGTAGTAGCTTTTAGGGAAGAAATCTTTATAAAAGCTAGAGGAGCAAAAGGATTTAATAACATTATAAATATAATTATTAACTTACTTTAAAAAAAATTTTATAAAACTGTTAAAAAATCAAAAAAAAAAAGACTCATTATAAAGCCTTTTTATTTTAAATTTATTTATAAATGCTTATTCGTCAGTATCGAATTTGCTAAGATTAGGTCCAGCAACCAAACCAACTAGCCCAAAGAGAACTAAAGAACCAATCCCAACACCTGCAGCCCAAGGATTAAAACCGCCAATGGCGAACGAAGCTAATAAATTCATGAATTTTAAATACATTTATCTCGGAGCTAGCATACAGAATAATTGAGGTTAATATACCTAAATTGAGACATTTCTTTGTAATTAATGTATTTCTGTCGAAGAATAAATTAAAAAATATTTGACCTTAAGACTTTTCCTACAACAAGTCACTTTTTTTTCTTATACCATAAAGAACTATACGGGGTGATTATGAAAAAAGCTTTAACATTTATATATGATGGAGAATGCCCTTTTTGTAATCATTTTGCAGAACTCTTAGAACTCAAAAGCAAAATAAAAAACATATCTATCATAGATGGGAGAAAGAATCATAAAATTATTAATTCACTTTTGAAAAAAGGTTATGACATCGATAAAGGAGCTATTCTTCTGAGTGGTGATGATATATTTCATGGAGCCGAAGCAATTAATACCATATGTAATCAAATTAACAATCCCTCTGGGGGACTTATAAAGCTTTTATCAATCATTTTCAAATCAAATAAAAGAACAAAATTACTTTTTCCATTCCTTATAAGAGCAAGGAGATTTGCATTAGTGTCAAAAGGTGTTTCAACTTCTTTGATTTGAAACTAATTCTCTATAATCCAATAAGTGACATATTTATAAGCTTATGAATTAATAAAAGTTAATTTAGAATTTATAAGCTAGAACATAGAAATATTATCAATACAATAATGATAGAAAACTTCAATCCATTTATTTCATTAGGCGGTAAAGATGAGAAAATAAATCATATGGCAGAGGCTGCACTTGAAATGAATTTAACCTGCAATGATTTAAAGAAAGACCTAAATTTAAGTGATGGAGACGTTATCGATATGTTGCAATTAGTAATGGATGGCTTTAAAAACAAATATTAAAAGACTAATTGTTTTTCAGAATTTTTTTAAATATTCATCGTTTAATTATGAAAAGTATACAAATAGAGTTTTCAAAATATGAATCAGTAAATTTCTTATGGTCTGAATTGATAGAACATTATGGATTTGAAAAATCTAAAAAAATAGTTGCTCAAGCTATAGATTTACAGAAAATGAATGGTAATAAAAATGTAACCATGCCCATTATATTTTCTGGGACTGGAGGTTTAGCATTAATTCCTATTAAATCATTAAGAGAGGATACAATAAGAAGTAATTTTAAAGAAACTCAAGTACTTATATTTAATCTAAAAAAGAAATCCTTTCAACTTTTGAATGAAGCGAAAGATTTTTAAATTTTATATCAAAAATAAAATTTAATTTATTAGATTCAAATAGTTAGTCAGTACTTTTAGAAAAAAATAATTTTATATTCTCAATATTCATAAATTTAATTTATATTCAAAGAAACATAACTCTAATAATGACTTTTGAAGCTAAATATCTTGGTTCAAATGGATGGTTAATCAAGTTTGAAAAAACCAATTTATTAATAGATCCATGGTTAAATGGGGATTTAGTATTTCCACCCGGAGAATGGTTTTTTAAAGGTGCTTTAGATAAGGAAATTATAATTGAGGAAGAGATAGATATAATTCTGCTAACACAAGGTTTACCTGACCATTGCCATATTCCGACATTAATGAAATTTAAAAAAAATATTGATATTATCTGTCCAAATAGTGCTAAACGCATTCTTGAAAAATTAAATTTTACGTCGATTCAAGTTCTTAAACCTTCAGAAAAAGCAAATCAACACGGATTAGTAATTGAAGCAACTGCTGGTGCTCCAGTACCACAATTAGAAAATGGATATGTAGTAAAAGATATTAACGGAAAAGGCTTCTATATTGAGCCACATGGATATCTTGATGAGAACTTAAAATCCCAAGAAATAGATGCAGTTATAACTCCAATAATCAACCTTGAATTACCATTTGTTGGATCTTTTGTAAAAGGTGCCGATGTTATTCCAAAATTAATAAATACTTTTAATCCACAATATATACTCTCAAGTACGATTGGAGGAGAAGCAAAATATACAGGAATATTAAACAAATTTATATCAATTCAGGAATATAAGGACGAGATAAATTGTAAGCTAGTAAATTTAAAGATTATGGATTCTGTGAAAATTTAAAAATAATTTTTAAGTCATATCTTTGTATAGAAGATAATCAAATAATATAATTAAAACAATAATAATATAGGAGAAACTAAAATTCATACGATATTTTTTTCAACAATTTGTCTATTAGTTTTAAATACAAGCTATTTTTGTGAAAACATAAAGTTAGATTTAGTGATTAGAAATAATATTAATGGTGATTTCTCAAAAGTTAAAAAATTCACAGAAATAGAACCAGGAGCATTTATTAATCTTGAATGGAATGATAAAAAGCTTATGTTACCTTTCTCTCTTAGAAGGGATTACATATCATTTACTGACAAAAAATGGGATTGGAGATATTCATTTAATCAAGACGGATCGGTAAATGCCAAAAATCCAACTTTATACGAATTACTTCCATCTGGAAGAATTAAAGAACATTTCTGCCAAATAAAGGAAACCTAGTATATATTCTTTATGATTTATAAAAATTGCTAGTCTATGAAAAATTAATCCGAAAAATAAATTTTAAAATAAATATGCTTAACTCCTCAGCTATTAAGAACAATAAAGAGTATATAAAACTAAATGACTATAGATTATTTGATTATGAAATACCTGATATTTTCTTGAATTTTATAATTCAAGAGCAAAAAGTAATTGTACAAACTGAATTAAAACTAATTAAAAAAAATACTAATACTAATACTCTAACTCTTAATGGTATAGACATATTTCTTGAAAAAATATATTTAGATAAATGTCTTTTAGAAGAAAAGTACTATTCCATACATAAAAACAAATTAGAAATTAAAAAAATTACTAAAGAAACATTTACCCTCAAAATTGTAGGGATAATCAAACCTAAGGAGAATGTTTCACTTTTAGGAATGTATGAAAGCAATGGAATAATTACAACGCAATGCGAGGCAGAAGGTTTTAGAAGAATAAGTTACCATTCAGATAGGCCAGATATTCTGAGCAAATATAGAGTGAGGATTGAGGCAAATAAGGAAGATTATCCAGTATTGCTCTCAAATGGTAATTTAATTAAAACTAATGATCTTAAAGACAAAAGACATGAGGTTATATGGGAAGATCCATATCCCAAACCCTCATATCTCTTTGCTCTAGTAGCAGGGAAATTAAATTGCATCAGAGATTACTTCATTACTAAATCTAAAAAAAAGGTAGAAATAAATATATATGTAGAAAAAGGTGATGAAAAATACGTTCAGCATTCAATCAATTCATTGAGGAAATCAATGAAATGGGATGAAGAAAAATATAATCTTGAATACGATTTATCATTATTTAATATTGTTGCAATCAGGCATTTCAATATGGGCGCAATGGAAAACAAAAGCCTCAATATATTCAACTCTAAATTAATACTTGCAAATGCAGAGACGACTACTGACGAAGAATTAGAGCGGATAGAAGGTGTCATAGCTCATGAATACTTTCATAATTGGACGGGTAATAGAATTACCTGTAGAGATTGGTTTCAATTGTCATTAAAAGAGGGTTTAACAGTATTTAGAGATCAAGAATTCACAGCAGATCTTCATGATCGTTCAATAAAAAGACTTGAGGATGCAAAATACCTCAGGAAATCACAATTTAGAGAAGATTCAGGCCCAACATCACATGCTGTAAGACCAGAAACTTATTTAGAGATAGATAATTTTTACACAACAACTATTTACGAAAAAGGCGCCGAAATAATAAGAATGCTTAAAACATTAGTAAAAGAAAAAAACTTTAATATTGGTTTTACAAACTTTATTTCTGAATATGATGGGAAAGCAGCAACTATTGATCAATTTGTTGAAAAAATTTTAGAAAATAATAAAGAAATAAATATTGAGAAATTTAAAATATGGTACAAACAAAATGGCACACCCTTACTTAGGTTTAAAAGAGAATGGGATAAAGAGAAAAAAGTCCTTAAAATAAAAGTCTCTCAAGAAAATCCAAATAAAAAATCACTTTATAATGACCTACCACTAATTATTCCAATTAAAACAGCAATATTTTTAGGCAGTAATAAAAAAATAAATAAGTTATTCATATTAAAAGAAAAAAAAGAAGAATTTGTTTTAGAAAATATACAGACAAATTTTCTTAACCCAATAATCACATATTTTAGAGACTTCTCAGCGCCAATTGAATGGGAAACAGATACCACATTTGATGAGAAATTATTAATACTGGAGCATGAAACTGATTATTTCACTATTTATGACACTATAAAAGGTATATACATAGAAATAATTTGTAAAAGAATAAATGAAAAACCAGCTTTAATTATTGAAAAAAAATTAATATTAACATTAAGATCAATAATTATTAATAATAAAACTATTAATTTATCTCTCTTATCAGAAATACTTAGTATTCCAACTTTTCATGAAATAGAATCAGAAATAAAAAAAATAGAACCATTAAAAATATATAAAACTATTGATGATTTAAATTATTTATTTGGCACTGAATTACAAGATGTACTTTTAAATAAGCTTAATGAAATTGACAAAAATATTACTAAAATATGGCCTGAAGGTAGGGATGAAAGAAAACTAATTGAAACAATATGGAAATTACTTTTACATAGTAAAAATGAAGAAATTAAAAGTACAATACTTAATAATGTAAATAGTAATTCAATGACACTTTCAAAGGCTGCATTGAATGTATTCACTAGAATTAATTGTCCAGAAAGAGAATTAATTTCAGATATATTTTTTGAAAAATGGAAAAATAATCCTGTAGTCCTAGATAATTGGTTCTTTTTTAAAGCCTCTATAGAAGAAGATAATAATCAAAAAAGCATTGAAGCTTTATTCAATAACCAATATTTTGATGTGAAATCACCTAATACTTTAAGATCTGTATTAAATGCTTATGTAACAAGAAATTCATTGTTCCACTCCATAGATGGATCAGGATATAAATATGTAGCCAATAAGATCCTAGAATTCGACGAATCAAACCCAATAGTTATTGCACGTTTTTTAAAAATATTTAGTACTTTTGAAAAATATGAAGAACCTTACAGAAATAATATATTTAAAGTATTGAAATTCATAAATGAAAATGAGCTTTCATTAAATACAAGGGAGGTTATTAAGGCTATATTAAATTAATAATAAGTTTATAAATATAAACTTACAATAATTATTAAGAGAGCAAAAATTACTAGAAATAATGTTTTCTTAGAGATTAGTACTTTTGAAATATTAATTTTATTGTTCTTATAATTTCTATCCCATTTTCTATTAACATAATCATTAGTTACAAATTTATTAGGTCTTCCACAATATAGGCAGGTTGGTGAATTTATTGAGATTAGATTTTTACATTGAGGGCATTTTTTAGTCATCATAATCACTCTACTTTAGCAAACTAATTAAAATATCTTTGAATTATGTTTATGATTAATAAGTATTTTTAAAATAGATATATTGAATATTTATTATAATAATAAATTAAATAATTAAATTAAGTTTCAAAAATATACTCCATTAAAACAAATCAATAATGTGGAATATAATAATTCATACTTATAATTTTTAAATGTTTGCAATTGCATTAAGCTTGAGCCCTCTAGAGACAATTACAATAGCAATATCAGCCTCAATTTTTGTTATTGCTTTTACATGGGTATCAATCAAAGGGGATCTAAGAGAACTTGCGAATGAACTTATTGATGATAGCAACAAAGAAGACAATTAATATCATCGCAAAATAATTATTTATGTAAACCTGGATAATCAATAATATGTCTTATTTCCTTAAGAGATGATCCGTAAATACTATTACCATTTAAATTAACTCCTTTCCACTTTTCTTTTTGATTATAAGCATTTTTGCAACTAGAATTTTTCATAAAAGAATGCTTATCATTCCATGTCAAAGTTATATCCCACCCTTTGTAATTTTCTATCATAAAGAAAAACAATATTACCCTAAAATATTACATACAAAAATAGAAAACAAAAACAAAGGAAATAAGTAGTTTTTTTATAATAATTATTTAATATTTTAAAATCAACTAACAATCTTAATCTTAAGAGCCGCTTTATCAGCATTTTCTCGAGCAGTAATAAGTTCATCATTTGATGCAAGGACCACTCCCATTCTCCTTCCTTTTTTAGAAGTTGGTTTCCCAAATATAAGAACTTTAGTATTCTCTACTTCTAGTGCCTCCCTCAATCCAGTGAATGAAGGATTAACAAATTCTTTATTAGAGAGAATTACTCTGCTAGCTGAGGGCTTTAATACTGATATTTTTGGTATCGGAAGATTTAAAAATGCTCTTAAGTGTAATTCAAACTCATTTATGTTTTGACTGACTAATGTCACCATACCTGTGTCATGAGGCCTGGGGGATAATTCTGAAAAAATGATCTCGTTTTTCCTAACAAAAAATTCAACACCATAGATACCTGCTCCATTTAAATTATTTAATATTTGATTTGTCATTTTTTTAGCTTCATCAATCAAAAAATGATTCAACTCCATAGGTTGCCAACTACATTGATAATCTCCTTCATATTGCTCATGACCGATCGGCTCACAAAAGATATTTTCTCCATTTTCTTTTCTTACAGTTAGGAGGGTAAATTCATAA
>MDTB01100944.1_pt1 | contig 23352 bp, 23 predicted proteins | sample 811161 | NCBI WGS metagenome assembly MDTB01 (sample SAMN05326650, study PRJNA326480) | marine metagenome | isolation source: seawater | place: Mediterranean Sea | collected 2009
ATTATGATTTAATAGTTACTGGGTCGGTAGCTCAATCGGCAGAGCAGGAGCCTTTTAAGCTCAAGGTCGTGGGTTCGATTCCCACCCGACCCACAAAACTTACAATCCCTTAAACTTTTTGTTTACTAACGAGTATGGAGTTTTTAAGATAATTTGAAGATCCAAAAACAAAGACCAGTTTTCTATGTATTCTATATCATATTTATACCAGGTCGAAAAATCGGATGTATTTCTATCTTTTATTTGCAATAGTCCAGTAATTCCGGGCAAAACATTCAATCGCCTCATGTATTTTTCATTGAAAAGTTGAGTATCTTCACTGAAGAGAGGCCTAGGTCCTACGATGGACATATTTCCAATCAAAACATTAAAAAACTGTGGAAGCTCATCTAAACTAAAATTCCTGAGAAACAACGCTCCATTTATTATTCTTGGATCATTTTCTATTTTAAAAATTTCCGCATCATTTTTATTCTGTTCTCTTAATTCATCTCTTAATTCATATGCATTTTTTTTCATTGTTCGAAACTTAAACATAGTAAAACTTTTACCATGCAAACCAATTCTTTCTTGTTTTAAAATTACTGGTGACCCATCCAACATAAATAGATAAAGTGATATCAACATAAAAATTGGAAAGAATAATATGATGGCCAACAAAGACATTATTACATCAAGAATTCTTTTTAAAATATATTTTGAGCCATATTGAATATCATTGTTAAAGTAAGTTAGATTATATCCTGAGAGTTTCTCTCTTCTACTTATAAAGTAGTTATTAAATTGAATTGTACTTTTGGAAATGATTAATACTTTTTTATTTAAATTTATCAAGTAGTCTTCCAATTGCTCATTAATTTTTTTTTGATCATCAAAATTTAGAACGACTAAGTTTAAGTCATATTCTTTATTTATCCTATCTATCAGATTTATTACTTTTGAATAGTTATTTAAGTCTTCTATATCAATATTATTTATACTTTTCCTAAAAGTCATAATTCTCAGATTTCTAAAAATTGAATCATCCTTAAGATTTATCGTCAAATATTTTTCTGAAGTCACTGGTCTCCCTATTAAAGAAGACAAAAACTCTGCATTTCTAAAAAGCAATAAAATAATTGGAATAAGAAATGTTAACAATAGTAAGTACCCTCTTGAAATTAAATTAGAAAACCTAAACATTGTTACAAAAATCATTAACGAGCTAGTCCATACTAAGTAGATTGAAAAATACTCACCAAGATAGTTTCTATCTAATGAATATGTCAACTCATTAACATACGTGTAAAAATTAGTCGAGTATAGGAATAATAGAAAAACCAATACAAAACCAAATATGAAAAAATCAAGACTAATAAAATTTTCGTTTAAAAATGGAACAAATCTTCTTGCATCTTCAAGTAAATTAGCATTTATTTGATCTCTGAATGTATATCCTTTTTGATTAGGAAATAAGTCACCTAAAGGAATCAAAAAATTTGAAAAGTAAAAATTAATTATGTAAGTAAGAAGCAACTGGAGAAACACAAATCTTGAAAAATATTTAAAAATTGATTTAAGACTCATTCAGTATTTATATTAAATGGGATTTCTTAATCTGTAGAATTTTTTTTATATTTTTATTATATCTTTATAAATCCTTAACTCGCTTTGTTCGATAACTTCAAGTGAATTATTTAACTCAATGTGATTAATTGATTCTTTAATAATATTTTGATTTACCTCATGGTTATTTTTGATTAGTTTTAATTTTTCATTCAAATCATCATTTTCAAAATCCAATACATAACCATTTATTTGGTCAATAATAATTTCTTTAGTGCTTTTTATATCGTTAGTAATTACTACACAACCATTTGCCATTGCTTCAAGCAACACTTTTGGATTACCTTCGTATTTTGAGGATAAAACAAAAAATCTTGAGTCTTGATAGATATTTAACAATTCATGGTGTTTTACTTTTCCTATTAACTGAAAGTTGGTATCACTCTTTGAAGATAAATCAATTAAATTATATTTTTCAGATCCATCACCAACAATTTTAAAATTAATATCTTTTTGATTTACTTTTTTAATTAATTCTGCAAAGTTTTTTTGTCTTTCTAATCGTCCAACTGAAATAAAACTATTTTGTGGTCTATTTTCATATTTATTTATATAACTTATTTCTACCCAATTAGGTATAATTTCTATTTTTTTATGAATTAAAAAATATTTTTCAAAAAATTGTTTATCTTTCTTGGATGTTAAAACAACTTTATTAGAAAACAGAAGTCCAAGTTGAATTAATATGTAAAACGCAATAATTTTTAAAATGCTTTTACTTTCTTTGATCATAAACTCTAATTTGTTATAACCGCTTCTTAAAAGAAGAGGTACCCTTAATGTCATTTTTAAAAATATAGCGACCCAGAGACCATTAAGTTGATTAGTTTTAATTAATTTTACATTTTGATAACTTAATTCTTTTTTGAACTTGAACGTAAACAATATAGAATTTAAAAAATTTATTATTTTGAATTTAGATTTTTTAAAATATTTGTAAAGTGGATAAACTGAAAATTCATTATCATTTTTTAAATAATCTTGATCTCTCTCATTTCCGTAGGTAAACAAAATAAACTTAATATTATTTTTTTTTGCAAGATTTTTATAGATTTTTATTTCCCTATCAAGAATTCCAGAGTCAAACCAATCTTTTAGAGAAACACCATAAGTAAAAGTAAGAATAACCTTCATTGAGTTAATATTAACTAAATAAGGAATTTTTAAATTAATGAAAAAAATATTAGTTATTCATACAAATTATCAACAAACCGGTGGAGAAGATATTGCAGTCCAGAAAGAAATTTCTTTTTTAAGAAAAAAGTATATAGTTGAAGAAATAATATTTAACAACACAGTAGAAAGCTTATTGAATAATTTCATTTTCTTTTTAAGAAATAAAAATAGAAAAAGTATGATGATTGTTGATAAAAAAATAAATGAATTTTTACCAGATTACGTCTATGTTCATAATACTTGGTTCAAGGCATCTCTTGGAATTTTTTCGATTCTAAACAAAGCAAATGTTCAGGTTATATTGAAGCTTCATAATTTTAGATATGATTGCACCAGGAATTATTTACTAAAAAATCATTTGAAAAATAATAATGTCTGCAAAGCTTGCGGAATTAAAAAGAAGAGTTTTGGTGTTTTTAATAAATATTATAAAGATTCATATATCAAGTCACTTATCGTCATATGGTATGGGAAAAAATACTACAAAATTCTAAAAAATTTTGATATGAAAATATTTGTACTTACAAAATTTCACAAAGAATATCTTAAAAAACTTAATTTCAGGGATGAAAAAATTTGGGTTTATCCAAATTTTATAGAAAGCAAAAATATTAAATCTACTGGCAGAGAATATAAGAATCAATTTGTTTATGCCGGAAGAATATCTGAAGAAAAAGGTTTGTTTAATCTGATAAATAGTTTTTTAAACCTTAACGTAAATAATTTTAAATTATTACTGATTGGAGAAGGTCCCGATTTGAAAAAACTTAAGGAGCAAAATATCGATTCAAGAATTGAATTCCTTGGGTCTATAAATAATAAAGATGTACTTGAAATTATTAAAGATTCAAAGGTGGTAGTTACAGCTACAAAACTTTATGAAGGTCAGCCAACTTTGCTTTGCGAAGCATCAATTCACGGAATTCCATCTATATATCCAAAAACAGGCGGAATAGATGAATTTTTTCCAAAAAACTATAATTTATCATTTGATCAATTTGATTATCAAGACCTAAGTAGGGTTCTAAAGCATGCAATCAGCAATGATATATCTAAAATTGGAAATGAAAATAAGGTTTACTTGGATGAATATCTAAACAAAGATAGAATTTTAGATATTTTTGAGAAGGCGTTGAATGGTTAAAAATAAAGAACTTGTGAGTGTTATCATGAGCACTTACAACAATAACTCTACTTTAAGTGATTCAATAGAAAGCATACTAAATCAAACTTATAAAAAAATTGAACTTTTAATTGTTGATGATGGATCTTCCGATAATTCATTTGAAATAATGAAAGGATACAATAAAGACTACAAAAATTGTTTAATTTATAAAAATGAAAAAAACATTGGATTAACGAAATCCTTAAATTTTCTAATTTCTAAATCAAATGGAGAATATATTGCAAGGCAAGATGCAGACGATATTAGTTATTTAAATAGGATAGAAATTCAAAAACAAATAGTCGAAAAATATAATCTTGATTTTTGTTCAACAAGAGCAATTATTAGAAACACAAATAAAGTTATTCCAAATTTAAGTTACTTTATCCCAAATAAACTTTTAATAAACTTCAAAAATCCATTTATCCATGGGACGTTATTTATAAAGTCAGAAGTTCTAATTTCATTGGGATTGTATGACGAAGACTTTTATTATGCACAAGACTATAAATTAATGAGTGATTTAATTCGTAAACAATATAATTATAAAATGATAAAAAAACCACTCTACGAATTAAATATGGAAAATAACATATCATCTGAATTTAGAAAAGAACAAAATTATTATTCTCAATGCGTAAAAAAAAATGTAAAACCTGGAATTTAATTTGAAATTATATATTAATAGAGGAAAAGAGAATTGGGTTGTAGATAGATTTTACAATGAATGGAATAAGTACAATTATAAAACATCAAAACTTTATAGTTTTGGTGAAAAAATTATATGGTTAATGGCACCGTGGACATGGGAAAAAATACCTATCAAATATCTTGAAAAAAATAAAACTTTATGCACTATACATCATATTGATGAAGATAAATTTGGCGAACAAGAGTACAAAAAATTCATTAAAAGAGATGAATTTGTAGATAGATATCATGCAATTTCCCAATCAACTTTTAAACAACTTGAGAAATTAACAAATAAACCCATAAGCACAATACCATTCTGGGTTAATCAAAATATTTGGTTTCATAAAAAAAACAAAGAATCAATCAGAAAAAAATATAATATACCAAATGATTCATTCTGTATTGGTTCATTTCAAAGAGATACAGAAGGCAAAGATCTTATTTCACCCAAGCTATCAAAAGGTCCAGACAGGCTTCTGGAGATAATTAAACACTATAAAGATATTGAAAAAAACTTATTAGTCATTTTATCCGGAAAGAGAAGAAATTTTATTATAGATAAACTAAAACATTTTGAAATCCCATATATTTATTTTGAGATGACTGACTTTAGAACATTAAACGACCTTTATAATATTTTAGATTTGTATATAGTTTCTTCTAGATTTGAGGGAGGTCCTCAAGCAATATTAGAATGTGCATTAACGAAAACACCAATTATCTCTACCAATGTTGGGATTTCCGAAGAAATTTTGAATCCTGTGTCCATATTTGATATGTCAAATTTTCAAATGGCTAAAGCTGATACTGAAACACCTTTTTCCAATGTGCAAAAATTTAAAATCCCAGTTGGATTTAATAAATTTAATGACATGATAGGCGAATTAAGTGAAGATTAGCATAGGAACAAAAATCAAAGAAGGCCCTTGGGGCGGCGGAAATTTATTTGCTAAAAATCTCAAAAATTATTTAGAAAATAGTGGCTATACGGTGGTTGACAATTTAAATGATAGTGATATTGACTTAATTCTAATTACTGAACCTAGGAAAACTTCAGAATCATCAGCCTTTACAAATTATGACGTTGAAAAGTATTTGAAATATGTCAAACATGACACCATAGTCGTTCACAGAATAAATGAGTGTGATGAAAGAAAAAATACAGATTTTGTTAATAAATTCATGATAAAGGCAAATGAGATTGCAGACTTTACAATATTTGTAAGTTCTTGGTTGCAAAATTTATACCAGGATCAAGGATTAAACACAGAAAATTCTTTAGTAATAAAAGCCGGAGCAGACGAAAGCATTTTTAATTCTTTTAATAAAAAAACATGGATAGAAGGAAGTAAGTTTAAAATAGTAACACATCATTGGGGTGCAAATTGGAACAAGGGTTTTGATGTATATGAACTTTTAGATAATTTATTGGATAAAGAAGAATGGAAAAACAATTTAGAATTCACATATATAGGTAATCTTCCAAAAAAATTTTCTTTTAAGAATACAACTCATTTACAACCAACACAGGGCCATGATTTAGCAGAAAAATTAAAAAATAATCATATTTATTTAACTGCTTCTATCAACGAGCCTTCCGGCAATCACCATATTGAAGGTGCACAGTGCGGATTACCGTTGCTCTTTTTAGATAGCGGTGGTATTCCTGAATACTGTGATGGATATGGAGTTAAATTTACCCATGAAAATTTTGTAATAAAATTAAAAGAAATGATTGATCAATTTCCGAAATATTTAGATTCAGTCAAGAATTATCCAAATAACGCATCAATAATGTCTAGTGAGTATGAACAATTATTTATGTATCTGCTAAAAAATAAAACCGATATCACAGCTTTAAGAAAGAAATATAACTTCAATTTTTTAGACAGATTTTATTATCAAGCTGTAAGAAATTTTAAAAATACGTTAAGGTAAATTTATGTTATTAAAGATTAAAAATTCAAAACTTCTACAAGACTTTTTAAGTCTCACTATTTTACTTTTTCTTGTTTGTAATCTTATTTTTGCGAGATCCTTTAATGGAATTTATATATCTGGATTCAGAATAGGAGAGCTTTCAATTCTTGGAGGCGTAATAATATCACTTTTAGCTATCTTTTACTTCAAAAAAGATATATTTAAAAATATTTCTGTAATAAATATGTTGATAATAATATCATTTTTTATCATTTCAATTATAAATTCTGGGAATTTTATGGAGCCAAATACCTACAGATACAGTTCATATATATGGACAATGTCCTACATTTATGTGGGTTTTTTGATTACAAAAAGCATTGATGTATATGTTTATAAAATTTATTTTCCTATTTTACTTCTTCCTTTATTAACTTATACGATGGCTACCGGGAACTATCCAAATTTCTTTATTGAAATCTTCAATAAAAGATCTGATAAATTTCAATTTTTAAAAGCGACTGATTTATTGATAGCACTTGTTATTTGTTATTTTTTATATAAAAATTTGGAAATAAAGAAAATTAATAAACTGATATATCTATTCTTTATTTCTGGTTTATTCCTACCATTATTTTCTATTTTAAGTAGAGGCTCCTATATTTCATTAATACTTTTATTAATGTTGGAATGTATATTTGAAAAAAATTATCTTATTAAAAATATAAAACATACATTATTTTTAGTTACTCTTTTGGCAGTCACATTTGTATTGTCGACATTTAGAGTAAATGGCGTAAGTTTTTTTGATAGTTCAAATAACTTACCAGTCGAAGTTGTAGAAAATGTAAGTTCAGTAATACAACATAAGGATACAACAAAAGCATTTTTAACATTTTATGTACAAGATGGGAGATTATTTTCAAAGGATGAAACTACAAACTGGAGACTTGACATATGGCAAGATATCTTTTTTGATATGCTTCAGGAAAATAAATTGATTAAAGGATATGGTTACAATGAAATTCTTCCGCAGATGACTGATCCGTCTGCACCAGGGAGGCTTGGTAGAGATGGACTAAACGTCCATGTTCACAATTACTTTATGACAATATTTTCTAGAGGAGGATTAATCCAGCTTTCATTCTTTTTATATTTTTATTATCTAGTTATAAAGTTATGGCTTAAAAAATATAAAAATTACAATATATTATCTTTTTTGTTTCCCATCCTTCTTGCATCATCATTAGATATTTCTATGGATGGTGTGCAATTTCCAATTTTATTTTTTTCAAGTCTCGGTTATTTTTTAAATAGCAAAAAATTGGCTAATACCAACTAATTTAAGTTATGCTAATTAATTAAGATACAAAATGAAAAAAGCATTCATAACAGGAATAACTGGTCAAGACGGTTACTATTTAACTAAATTATTGCTACAAAAAGGATATGAAATACACGGTTCTGTACGTAGATCTTCATCAATAAACACGAATAGAATTGATAGCTTAATCTCTCAATATCAAGAAGATGGAAGATTAAATCTTTATTATTCTGACCTCCTGGATTCCTCATCACTGTATTCATTGATTGATAAAATTAATCCTGAAGAGGTTTACAACCTTGCTGCACAATCTCATGTATCTGTTTCATTTAAAAATCCTATGTATACAACACAAACAGGCAATGTTGGAAGTCTTTCACTGCTCGAGGCAATAAAAAATACGAATAAAGACATTAAGTTTTATCAAGCGTCTTCTTCAGAAATGTATGGTGGTGGAACTAAAGAAATGCTTAATGAAGAATCTTATTTTGACCCAAAAAGCCCATATGCGGCTTCTAAAGTATTTGCTCACAATATGACAAAACTTTATAGAGACTCTTATGATATGTTTTGTGTAAATGGAATTTTATTTAATCACGAATCGCCCCACAGGGGTGAGACTTTCGTTACGAGAAAAATTACTAGGGCGGTTGGAAGAATATCGCTTGGGATACAGTCAAAATTAACTTTAGGAAACTTAGAAGCCTCAAGAGACTGGGGATTTGCTGGAGACTATGTAGAAGGAATGTGGCTAATGATGCAACATTCATCGCCTGAAGATTGGGTATTAGCGACAGGTGAGTCGATTACAGTTAAAGAATTTGCTAAAAAGTCGTTTGAAGCTGTTGGGCTAAATTTTGAAGACTTTGTTATCACTTCTGAAAGATATTTGAGACCAAATGAAGTTGATTTTTTGCTTGGAGACTCCACTAAAGCTAGAGAAAAATTGGATTGGTCACCAAAAACAAGCATTGACGAATTAGTTTCAATAATGGTTGACAGCGATCTAAATCTTGCAAAGAAGGAAAAAATACTCTTAGACGAAGGGTTAATAGACCCAACCTGGGAAAATCCTATAAGAAATTAAGATCTTAGATTTTTAATATTACTTAAAAACCAATCATAAGTTTTATTTAATCCATCCTCTAAAGATGTCTCGCTAAACCAACCAAGATCATTTATTATTTTACTATCTACTAATTTTCTTGGATTTCCATCAGGCTTTCCTAAATCTGTTCTAATTTCACCTTCATAACCTATTATTTTTTTTATCAAGTTTGCTAAATCTAAAATTGATATTTCTTCTCCACTTCCAATATTTATCAAGTCAGATTTTGGATCTTTATCAAGCAAGAATTCTATGGCCATCGAAAGATCATCAACATATAAAAACTCTCTAAGTGGCTTTCCTGAACCCCATACATTAAATTCGTATATTTTTTTAAATTTACTTTGATGCATCCGATACATAATTCCTGGTATCACATGACTTTCTGTTTCGGAGAATAAATCATTTGGCCCATATAAATTGGTTGGCATTAAGTTAATTACTCTATGTCCATATTGCTGATTAAGAGACCGCCCTATTTCTATTGCTGAAATTTTTGCCGTTGCGTACGGTGAGTTTGTTTCCTCTAATTGACCCGTCATAAAACTTTTCTCACTTATAGGGTTTTCAGCATTTACAGGATAAATACAGCTACTTCCAAGATTGATTATTTTAATATCTGGAAAAGGTATGCAGCTTTCCAAAATATTCATATTTATTTTTAAATTTTCCAAAATAAACTCTGTTCGGTTTGTATTGTTTGTATATATACCTCCGACTTTTGCTGCTGCATTAATTACTACATTCGGTTTGTGTGACTGAATAAAGACTTTAGTTTTCTCAAAATCAAATAAATCAAGTTCAGATCTATTTGATTGTATTAAATCTGTAACTTTATTTGATTCCTTTAAAATACTTCCTAGGCTTGAACCAACAAGTCCATTACTTCCAAAAACTAATACTTTCATTACAAAAGTAATTATATATAAAGAAAAATGCTTTCATTATTAATAGTGATAAACATTTAATTTCAAAAGTTTGTTACTTTATAATTGTATTGTGAAAAACAACTTACCTTATCTAATTAATATACCTCCTTTTATGGTTAAAGATCTTAATACCCAAAAAATGAGTTTTAGAAAGAAATTGTTTTTAATAATTAAAAGTAGATTCGTAAGTTTTTTAATCAATAGAGTAAACGAGAGAGCTTTCTGCTTATTGTTAAATTTTTTATTTAAAACTGATGGCCCTATAGAGTTTGAAAATAATAAATATATTAAAACTACAACTAACTCAAAAATTTATTTTCCAAATAAGAGAATTTTGAGAATTTTTATCAACACTCAAACACAATTAGATAGAATATTTAAAGAATATTGTCTAGACAAAATAAATTTTAAAGATGGAGATACAGTACTTGATTGTGGTGCAAATGTAGGAGAATTATTTTTATCATTGAATACAAAAAATATCCAAACAAATTACATTGGGTTTGAACCAGACATAGAAACGTATAATTGCTTGACTTTAAACACTAAAAATAATAAGCCTAGTGAGCTTTTCAATGTTGCTTTATCAAATAAAACTGAAAAACAAAAGATATATTTTGATAATGAAGGAGGCAATACTTCACTTATTAATTTTGGATCTAAAGAATCAAAGATAATAAACACCATAACTTTGGATAGTTTGAAAATTAAAAATAATATAAAATTATTTAAAATTGATGCAGAGGGTTTTGAGTTAGAAGTTTTACATGGAGCAAAAAATACATTAAAAAATATTGATTATATTTCAGTAGATATAGGTTTTGAAAAAGGATTTGAACAGGAATCAACTTTAGTAGAGGTGACAAATTATTTATATGAAAATAATTTTTCTTTTTATCAATTAAGTGAGACAAGATTAATTGGACTTTTTAAAAACAATAAGATAGATGAATAATTTTATAAATGAAGTCGCAGAAAAAAATCTCATCTTTCTTAATAATTTAAAAAAAGAAAATAACCAAAAAAATTTTCATTTTTTACCTTGTACAGAAGGAATAACACCAAATGGAAAATCTATTTCACTTGGATTTAGTTGCTATATGATCAAATTATTGTATATTCACGATGAATGGAATTCACTAGATCCAGTTACTCGGCTGGATTGGTCTGACTATTTAAATTCTTATCAAACAACAAATGAATCGTTTCCCAATAATTCATATATTGATCAAAATTTATTAAAAATTCACAATAAAATTAACTTCAAGAAAGATACAAAGTATTTGATTAAATCAGTATTAAATACAACTCGGATCAAAAAATATATGTCTAAAAAAACCTTCTTGGAAGAAATTATTTTTGCTGAAACGAAACAAGCAATCTCAACTCTTAAACAAATAAATATGAAAAGTAAATTTGAATATGTGCCGAGATATAGTACTGAAAACGAACTAATAACCTATTTAAATAAATTAGATTGGTCAAAACCATGGGCCTCAGGTGCTCAATTTGCGAATATTTGTGCGACCATTCCGAACTCTAAGGAAACTAAAAACTTAATAAATATTTTAAAAGAGTTTTCAAATTCTTTGGTTAACCCAGAAGTTGGAGGATATTTTAAAAATCAGACTCCAAGTGATAAAGAACTTGTAAATGGAAGTATGAAAATTATATCTGGACTTGATTGGATTGATCATGAAATTCATTATCCTCATAAACTTATTGATACTTGTTTAACCATTAGTCCATATAGTGAAGGATGCGATTTGGTTGATACTGTTTATGTCCTATCCAAGTGTTATGAGACAACTGATTATAAAAGAAATGAAATTGAAGATTATTTCAGAGTATTAATCGAGATTATACAGCAACATTTCCATGAAAAAACGGGTGGTTTTTCCTATTACATTAATAAGAGTCAAACCCACTACTACGGTGTAGAAATATCAAAAGGAAAGAATGTTGCAGATATACATGGAACTTTACTTTTAACATGGGCTATAAGTTTGATAATTCAACACATTCAACCAGAATCTAATCCTTTCAAAATAATAAAGCCATAATTAGTGTTTAATATTGAAAATTAGTTTGTTCTTATATGCTTTTATATACTCCAATTTGTTTATTTTTAGATTTTCCTTTAATCCAAATGCATTAAAACCAAATTGATCTTGATTTAAGGAATTTAATTTATCTTGTATATATTTTGGATGATTATCTATCTTTAATCTGTTGACATGTTTTTTGTATCTTTTTGTTATCATTTCAAACCATGCATCGTAAGCTTCCTCAGGTGTTCCACCTCCCCTTTCTCCCCAGTCATTAAAGTATTTGTACCATGCTCTTGCGAATCTAGCTCTATCTTTACTTATAACTTCTTTTGTTCTAAACATAGAATCATATTGGAATATAGGAATTTTAGTATTTGGTAAATCTTGGAATCGTAATAATTTATTGTTTAGCGTAGGCATGCAAAGATCCCCACCCCCATTTAAAATGATGTTAGGAAATTTTTTTTTATTGATCGCTATACATAAATTTGTTTTTACTTGGTATCTTTCAAATGTAAATATTTGATATTGAGGAAATGCTACTGCAGGGTAATTATCAAATTCCTTGAGTTTGTTTCTCAAATCCTGAATATGTTTCTCATGAAAAAAATAGTCTAGATCCATTCTTATTGCCCAGTCTCCACTTGATTTTTTTAATCCTTCATCAAAAGTCTTACCTATATGATCCCAATTAAACTCTTCTGGCCAGTCCTGGCCGGTAGTAATAATTTCGTCAGCAAAATCTTCGTAACAATCTATTGCTTCTTTCCAAGGATCCATTCGTTCTTCTGGATTAGTCATAGTTGTAAAAATAGAAATTTTCATGATTTAAATTCCTAAGATTTTTTTCATATCTTGATCAAACCTTTCAATTTTATAAAACTTTGTAATCGTATTTATACCGTTACTTGCAACTTTTGATAAAAGATTCTCATTTTTGTAAAGACTATTTATTATTTTTGCCCAATTAGAAACTGAATTATCATTTACAAAAAAGATATTTTCATTATTTTTGAATTTATCTTTTTCCCAAAAACCCTCAGTATTGGAAATTAAAACCGGAGTTCCTACAGCCATAGATTGTAATGCAACACTTTGTCCAGATGGTTGTAATGAATTTTTTAATGGAAGAATTGTTAGTCTAGATGTACTGTATAAATTTCTTAGATCTTCATCTGTCAGCTCATTTGATCCCCAACTTCCACTGACTACTTTTGCATTAATTGGAATTTTAGTATGGGGTGTAATCATTTTTGTTACAAGAGTAAATTGTATTTTTGGTAATGATTCACAAATTTCTATTAGTTTTTCAAAATCTCTGTTTCCATCATTACCTACAAAGACAACACCTTTTTTCTTTCCCGCCTCATTGCTCTTTTTCCAGAAATTACTATCGATTGAAAATGGTAAAAAGTGAAATTTCTTATTTGATGAAGAAAAATTTTTTTTAGCATAATTAAATTCACCTTCTCCTAAAAAGAAAATATTATTTGCAGTAAAAAGTAAAGCTTTTATATATATTTTTTGTATAGGATATAAAATACGATATTTTGGCTTATTTTTGAATAAACCTAAAACAAAAAATGAAACATTTGTTGTTCCAAAAAGTTTGTTTAGCAGCAGGATAGGCAGTGATGAACAAGCTACTCTGTCATTAGTTAGAATTAAATAATCACTTCTTAAATATTTTCTAATATTTTCAAAACTTACAATTGCTGATGTGTATATTGGTAATCTAAGTAATTTTTTTAGAAACTTATCAATATAAATTAGAGATCTTCTAATTCCTTTATTGTTTTTTTCGGATTTATAAAATTCAATTATGTTCGTATTTTTATAATTTCTTTTGAAAAAAAAGTAAGAATAAAACATTTCTAGAGCGTGTTCTTGATTTGAATTTATCCTATCAACTCTTCCTCTTAAAAAAACATATGTAATAACTATATTGTCAGATTTCATTTCATATCAGCCCTAACATCTCCTAAAAATACCTTGGTTCTTGTATTCTTTTTCTATAGTTGATGTAAAATTTAGCCTTATCTTTAAACCCATGACCACCCTTTCTTATACTTAAAAATGGATAGAGATATTGATCTTCTGATCCTTTTGGAAATATTGTCTCATTTTTTATGCTAGTTCCCCCATAAATTTTAGATAATAAGCTAAAGATAGATTGATCATGACGATTTTCAATAAATTTATTATTTTGTTCAAGAGAGTTATATTCATTGGTAATTAGGTTCTTATCGAAATTTAAAACATTTTTAAATTCGTTCAAAAAGTCATAAGTATGCTTATTTTTTTTAAAAATTAAATGACCACCTTGAAGCTGAGTAGAATTAGCAATGTCCGAATCTATATCAACATTAAAATATGAAAATAGCTCTTTAGTTGTAAATTGGATTTCTTTGTGATGGTTTTCACACTCAATTCTGAAATTTCCATATTCTGAAGAATTAAGTAAATCAATATATTCAAAAAAGCGTTTCTTACCATGGAAATTAAATGTTGCACCTGCATCAGAATAAACAACAACATCGTTATCTTTAATTTGCTTCAAAACTTTTTCAATTATATTATGTTTCCAAATCCAAAAACCTCCTCCAATTACATTTCCCAAAATATCTGAAAACTTTTTTTTAAACTGTTGATCTAAGTCTTTCGGTCCAAATGTAAATGCATCTTCAAAAAAACCAGAGTGTTTAGCTAAACCAACGATATGTTTTTTTGCTATAGAAAAATTATTATCTCCATAAGTAATAAAATAGATCTTCTGATTTTGCATTCTATTTATTCATTTTCAATTTTTATCCATTTTTCTTTTGAGATATCAGGATGGTCTGAGTTTCTAAACCAAGGATCAGGATACAAGATAAGTGAATTAATTTTTTCTGACAAAAATGCGGAAAAGAATGATAATGAACTTGCTCCGATAATAGAATTTTCATATCGAAGCATATTTGAAAAAGTTTTTAAAGTATTTAATTTTGTATCATCACCTTTTCCAAAAATATTTTTTGCGTCTTTGAATATTTGATTTTTCTGTACCCAGTTTTTGTCATCTGTAAAAATATCATAATGAAAATTCTCTACATTATTTCTTAAATATTTGATACATTTATCAAAATAGTCAGAATTTAGCTCCCATCCTAAAGTTAAGTAATCAGATCTACGTACATGTATCATTGTCGATCCTTTTTTTGGCCCGTAGCTTCTACAGTTTTTGTAATAATCAATGTTCATCAATTTTTTGTCTAAAAAGTTTTTACTATGCTCCACATATTTTAAATTATGCCAGTATCCATCAAAAAGATTTAATTTGGACGATGTTCCAACTTCCCATTGATGACCTTTAAAATAGCTTATACTAAAAACATCAAAAGCTTTTATCTTACGATTGGTTGATAATTTTTTTTGTATAACATCAAGTTCTTTATTACCAACCTCCTCAAATCCAAAAAAATTTGGATTTAGTATAAGTTCTCTTTTTGTATTATTAAATAGCGTAAAGTTTTTTTCATTATCAAAAAATTCACAGTTGACTTTCACTTCGAAATTATTATTTTGTAGAAAATTTGCAAACGAGTATTGGAACAATTGATTCCCAAAACCGCCTTTAATATTTACTATTGCTTGTTTATTCATGAGTTATTTAAAATAATTTCTACCTTCTCCATGGTCACCGTCATAATAAAAAAGGGTTTTATTAACAAATATGGAGTTTGTAAATTTTAATAAACTTAACCAGCAGTCGTAATCAGCATTTCTTGGTAAATTTTTGAATTTACCAGCTTTATCAAATAATTTTCTATCAACTACAACACTAGAGGTGATGAAACAATTGTGAACATTAATGAAATCAAAATTCCATATCTCTGGAAAAGTTCTATTTTTTAGATACTCAGTATTTTTATATATTTTTTTAAGATCTTTTTTGTAATTCTGTTGTAGATATTTTTTATATTTTAATTTATTGTTGTAAACCCCGTTTCCAAAAAAACCGTCTGTTGAACTCATCTTGTATTTGGATTTTTCAAGTAAGTCGATTTGAATTTTTAATTTATCTTTTAACCAAATATCATCATCATCTAGAAATGCTAAATATTTACCACTCGCAATGTCTGTCCCAAAGTTTCTTATTGAACCTGGACCAAAACCGTGTATTTTTTTCTGATTCTGCTCAAGGTGAATTATTTTTACTTCTTTTGGGAAAGTTTCTGAATAATATTCTTTTTCTTCGGACGCATCGTTTATGACTATTACTTCTAAATTATCATAATCTTGATCAATTACGCTCTTGATTGCATTCATTAAATAATTAAATCTATTGTAAGAAGGTATTATTACGCTAACCTTAGGTTCTTGCACGCTTATCCAATCTTATCTTTGAGAAATATATTTGAAGCGGTAATATTTAAATGTACCATTCGTTATATCTCTTCATAGTTTCAATTTTTTTATCACCTAATAAGTAATTAAAATGAATCAGATAAGGATCTATATTATTTGAGTTTTCATAAAAATAAGGACCATTAGGAAATTGATGCTTTGGAAGTATCCCGTAAGAAAATTTTGCCTTGTTTCTATTAATATATGTCTGATCATGAGTTCTATAATTTATGACTTTATTAATTGGCACATTTTTTGGATTAAAAAATTTTAGAGTTTTTTTATTTGAATTTATTATCATAAAACCAGCACAAAGATTCAATTGGCTTCTTTTCTTTGGATTCTGATCATTTTGAAATATTATTTCATATTTATTTAATATATTTTTGAGAAGTGGCATGAAATTTTTTTTAATTACAATGTCGCCATCAATATATACAACATATTCATTTTCCAAAAGAGATTGATGAATACAGCTAAACTTTTTGATCATTAATTTTCCAAAATCAGCAGATTTTTGATCCATGAATTCTGATAGATCTTCTTCTTGATCGTGCAATGTTAGATTGTCATGCTTATTTTCTAAATATTTGTATGACGCCTTATCTATACAAAATACGTTAATATTAATTTCCGATTTGTTTTGTTTAATAGATTCTATAAGATTTTGTGTATAATCTACGTAGCCTTTATTTGTAAAAGAAATACATTCTATTTTGAGGTTATCACTTATTTTCAACTTAAATTAATAGTATCTGAATAAAAAAAATAAAAGATAATGATATTTTTTTTAAATTGTAGAATTTATATTGTGATTAACTTACTTTATTGTTTTGATCAAAATTACAATATACAAGCGTTTACATCAATAATGTCTTTAATATTTAAAACAAATAATTCTATTAATATTTTCATTATTCATGAAGATCCAAAATCATTTGAAATCTACAAAAATAAAATTCAAGAAAAAAGACAAGTAAACAAAGTCGAAATTTATGAATTCAATAAAAGAATTGATGATTATCCAAATTTAAAAAATACACATGTATCTAAAGCCACTTACTACAGGTTATTTATTGAAGACTACTTACCAAAAGATTTGGATTTTTTATTGTATCTGGATCCTGATGTATTGTGTATTGATTTGTATGAGGATTTAGTTACAGATCAAAAAAATAAATTAATACAATCAAACTTTATTGTTTCGGCTCATTCTGAATATATTAAAGGAGATAAGAAAAGCAAGGATACATTTGAGCGTTTAGAACTAAAAGGTAATAAATACTTTAATGCAGGTGTTATGTTAATTGATTTTAAAAAATGGATCTCCAACAATATATCAGAAAACCTGATAAATCATTTACATGAAAATAAAAGAAAAATAGTTTTCTGGGATCAAGACGTAATGAATAAATATTTTGATGGCTTTTATCAAGAGTTAAGTGAAAGAATGAACTTTCAAATACCAATAGATGAGAATGAATATGATGAGTTATTTAACAAAAGAGAAAAAAAAGATATAATATTTATTCATTATGCTGGAAAGTTTAAACCTTGGACAGTAAAAGGAATTTTTCATCCAGCTGGTATATTTTATCAAAAAGTCCACAGAAAAGTATCTAATAAGAAATATCATATTTCAAATAATTGGAAAAAAATTGCAATAATTGATTTCTTAAAATATTTTTTTAGTTTCAAATTAAAAAGAATTGATCATCCTTTTCATTTTGTAAAAGATTTTATAAATTATATAGTTTTATCAAATAGTAAATAATGAATATTATAAAAAATAATAATTTATCAGAGGATAATATCTTAACAAGTTTTAATTTTGCGAGAAAAAGCGACTTAGTATTTTCAGAGACAATTGAAAAAGATGAATACAAGAAACTTAAAAATTTAAATGATAAAATAATTTTTTCTGATTCAAAAAAAGTTTTTTATAAATTAAACACATATGAATTAAAAGAAAATCAAATTATATTTTGTAACAATTATTTACTTGAAAATTTATTTTATTCATTAAAGAATTGCAAATTTAAAAATATCAAACTAATAACGCACCAAACTGACTTATCTATAAATAAAAAACTATTTCGAAAAAAGCCAAATTGTATTTCTGATTGGTTCTCAATAAATACAAATTACAAAAATAAAAATTTATTCCCAATACCCATAGGCCTTTCAAATAATTATTCACCTAAAAATTTAAATTTTTATGATTATCAAAATATACATTCGATTCCTTTTATTAAAAAAGAAAATAAAGTATATGTAAACTTCAATAAAAACACGAACTTTAAGAAAAGATCAAATCTTTATAATCAATTTTTAAATAATGAGTGGTTTGATGTTGATGAACCAAATTTACCATTAAATCTTTACATACAAAAATTGAACAATTATAAATATATCTTATGTCCAGAAGGAAATGGTGTAGATACTCACAGAATTTGGGAATCTCTATATTTAGGTTCTATTCCAATCGTTAAAAGACATAAAAATTTTCAAAGTTTTGAAGACTTACCTATTTTTCAAGTTGATGATTTTAATGAAATAAATATGAATAGTCTTGAAACTTTTTCAAAAAATCTAGATGTTGAAGTAAACTACAAAAAATTAACAATAAATCACTGGATTGAATTCATTAATTCAAAAAAGATAAGTTCAAAAAATTTAACTTTTAAATATGTAGAATCAGATTACATCACAAATTACTACATAAATAATTTTCTTTATAAAGAAAAATTTAAAAGTCGAATGAAAAAAGTACAGTATTTTTTTAGAAGATTAAGAAAATTACTACTACCAGTTAAGAAATGAATCTTTTAATTTATCACCACATGCTTCAAAACTTAAAACGTTCTTAGCATAATTTGCTGGATTATAATTTTTTAAATTCATTATAAAATCATCAAAGTTTTTCTCAAATTCATGGTAATTTTCTACTTTTAATCCACACTCATTTGACCAATAAGGAACAGACGTACCGTTAAATTCAAATCCTTCAAATTCAGCTTTTGTATAATCCCAAACATACAATGGTAAATTGCAACACATTAATTCTTGTATGCCAATTCCTTGACTCTCCGTTTTATCAATAATTATTCCAAACTTACTTTTTCGGGCTAAATTAATGAGATCCTTTTTCTTATAGTTACCATACGTAAGCACTGTAAAACTGTAATTCCTTGAATTTAAAAAATCTTTTACTTTATTTAAGTCTTCAACATCTCTTTTTTTATAGAAAATTAAACAGTTTTTTTTATTTTGATTATATTTTACTGATTCTTCTATTTCAGATTTAGATGAGACACCAATTGGTGTAATCACAATTTTACTTTCATCTAATTCAAACTCATCTCTTGATAACAAGGTGTTTTTTGCACTTTCTGAGGCTACCGAAATTTTTATATTCTGCTTTTCCTTAGATATCTTCATTAGTTGAAGAACTTGATCAGTGTTATAAAGCGGTCCAACAATTATTTTTTGATTATCTAATTTTGTTAAATTTTGCAATATTCTTTGACCATAATTATCAAATTGTAAGATGTAATTATTGTGAGAAATAATCTTATTGAAAAAAACATTTTGATCATTCTTAAATGTTTTTAAAAGATTGTTAGCTCTTCTTTGAGGGCCTGAATAAATAATATTTTCAGGTAAATTAACATTTAAAATATATAAAAAATCAATTAATAAATTGTAAAAAATCGAGTATTTGAATTTTTTTGTAAGTATTACCTTTTTTGTTTTCCAATACGAGGGATTATAAAATATATTCATGTTAAAGGCTTTTATTTATTGCAAAGTAATTAGTTGTTATGAAGTACTCTAGATTTTCTGTGTATTTTTCTACTTTTTTAAGTCCGTGGGGAGTCAATCTAAAAATTTCAAAATTGAATTTATCGAAAAAATACCAAAAATCTTTAAAGAATGTACGAGTGTCCAAATTGCAGCCTCCAAATTCAAACTGTATTACTCTAATAAATTCGATAGCATTTATACTTCCTTTCAAAACATTTAATTCATGTCCTTCAACATCTAATTTCAATAAATCGACAATTTTTTTATTTAGATTTTCTTTCCAAAAATCATCGAAAGTAATAATTTCGACCATTTCTGAATGATCAAAACTAATATTTAAATAGTCAAGTTTTCTTCTAGTCAGGCTAGAAAGTCTTGATCCAGATTTATCCGCATAAATTTTTGTTTGACCTGTAAAATTTTCTAGTCCTTTATTTATACATTTAACTTTTTCATATTCTTTGAAATTATTTTTAAGAATCTCAAAACTATCTTTTGAGGGTTCAAAAGAATAAATATCTGAATTTTTAAACAATTTATTTAATTGTCTTGTGTAATCGCCTGTTGAGGCACCAACATCAATTAATATAAGCTCTTCATTATTTTTAAAAAAAGACTTAAGGATGGAAACTTCGTTAATAACTGTATCAGGTCCTGCATAACCAAACCCTTGGTGTTTATTTAATATTTGTAAAATTTTTTGAATAACATAATTGCTCCTAGAAAATTTTATTAATACAAAAAAAAATTTATCAAATATAGTTATAAATAATTGAACAATTTTAATTTTCAAAAAATACCTTTCATAATCAATCTTAGGTTCAATTAATAGCTTTAATTTAATATTTTTTGATAATAATATATGTAAATGTCAGAAAAAACTGCATTAGTTATGGGCGGGGGAGGATTCATAGGCTCTCATATGGTAACTGAATTAAAAAAAAATAATTATTTTGTCCGTGCAGTTGATATAAAAAGACCTGAATTTTCTGAGTCTGATGCAGATGAATTTATTATTCAGGATTTAACGAAGCCTGAAATTTATGAAAAATTATTAAAATTTGAAAATAATCCATTTGATGAAATTTATCAATATGCTGCAGACATGGGAGGAGCCGGGTTTATTTTTACCGGCGAAAATGACGCGGATATAATGACAAATTCGGGTTTGATAAACCTTAATCTATTAAGCTACCAACAAAAAATAAATAATGAACTTCAGATAAACAAAACAAAAATTTTTTACAGTAGCTCTGCCTGCATTTATCCTGAATACAATCAATTAGATCCTGATAATCCAAATTGTTCAGAAAACTCAGCCTACCCAGCTGATCCAGATTCTGAATATGGATGGGAAAAGTTATTTAGTGAGAGACTTTATTTATCTTATGAAAAAAACTTTAACATACCAGTAAGAATTGCTAGATTTCATAATATTTTTGGACCTGAAGGAACTTACAAAGGCGGAAGAGAAAAAGCCCCTGCCGCAATATGTAGAAAAGTAGCTGAAGCAGAAAATGGAGAAATAGAAATTTGGGGTGATGGCTTACAAACAAGATCCTTTTTGTACATAAGCGAATGCATAGAGGCTACAAGAAGACTTATGGAGTCAAATTTTATAGGTCCAATCAATATAGGTTCAGAAGAAATGGTATCTATAAATAAGTTAGTTGAAATTGTTTCAAAAGTTGCTGAAAAGAAATTAAAAATAAAACATATTGATGGTCCACTTGGTGTTCGTGGAAGAAATTCAGATAATGAATTAATTAGAACTGAACTAAATTGGGATTATAAAATGAAATTAGAAGAGGGTATTAAGAAAACATATAAATGGATCGAAAGTCAAATTAATATTGACTAATTTAGAAAATCAAAAAATTAAAAAATATCTTATTCTTCTTTGTGGATCTCCACGTGGAGGTGAAAAAACTTGGGACACATTATATAAATACGTATTAAATCACTTAGATGCTGATCTTGCAGTTTGTTATGGTGACACCTTTGAAATAAGTCAATCTCTTTTAGACCATGCTAAATACAATTGGGTTTTTGAAGAACCAAAATCGTGGTCTGAATATTATTCATCAAATTTTGAGGGTAATTGGAAAGAATATTTTCTGCTTGGTGAAAAGTACGGAATGGCTGGAGGGATAGATGACTATTCGGGCTCAGGTGCAATTGTTTCTGGTTTAAAAAATATAATCCATAGTAACTATATATCAATTCTTGAAAAGTATGATTATATAATTTATTCAAGATTTGATCAGTTTTACACTGATTACCATCCTGAATTTAATGGTGATAATATCTGGATTCCTAAAGGAGAAGATTATTTTGGAGTGTGTGATAGACACTCAATTTTTCCATCAAAATATTCTAATGATTTTTTTAATATATGTAGTTATATTGACAGTCCTTTATCTATAGAAAGAAAACCAAACATTGTTAACCCAGAGGCAGTTTTTCTGAATTATTTAGAATATATCAATTTAGACAAAAAAATAAAACGTATAAATAGATTTCAGATGACAGTCTCTAATTCTGGAGACAACACGAGATGGAGAATTGCCAAGTACAACCTTTATTTTTATAAAGGTATAAAGATGAAGTATCCAACTGAGTTTAAAACTTCAATAAAAAATCTTATAAACAAAAAGGGATCTATAGGAGCGTTTATATTCTCTCCAAAATTATTTATGAATTACATATACTTAAAATTTAGGGAATATACTGGTTTTTTAATTCCAAATTTTTTAAAGCTGAAATGACTTTTTGATAGATAACGAAATCACTACAAAAAAAATAATTAGTATTAACAGAAAAAACCAAGATATGTTTACAGAATTATCAATCAAGGTTTGTATGTCCTCATCAACAGTTCGAAATTGAGTTATAAACTCAATTGGATTTATAAACATGCTTAAGGTTTTAATAATGATTACACCAAAAAATGAAGTAAATATTATATTTAGGTAGGAATCAAAAATAAATAAAGATCTTAAAACACCAATCAAATAATCAGGGTTCGTATATTTTGTAGTCTGACCAAATCTATTTATTAAATAGTTTTCTGAAAGTACTGTCATATTTGAAACTTCAAACATCATTAATCCTACGATTCCAAAAAAAGACATAAAATATAAGTAGTTTTTAAAAAGCTTTAAATCGTAAAAGTATTTGTAAAA